>Ga0206943_1176_pt1 | contig 15523 bp, 16 predicted proteins | sample Alteio_BWOrgHeat_7_FD_153243 | JGI IMG/M metagenome (GOLD analysis project Ga0206943, IMG submission 153243) | Enriched cells from forest soil in Barre Woods Harvard Forest LTER site, Petersham, Massachusetts, United States -... | ecosystem: Environmental > Terrestrial > Soil > Temperate forest > O... | reverse complement strand
AAAAAGCATTACATGCCACTGATTGCACCTTCACTTCTTGCATCTGATTTTTTGCATCTGGAAGATGCATGCAAAATGATTAATGATAGCGAGGCCGATTGGCTGCATTTGGATGTAATGGACGGAAGGTTTGTACCTAATATAAGTTTCGGTATTCCAGTTATAGAACATATCCGAAAAGCAACAAAAAAAATCTGCGATGTACACCTTATGATCGAGGAACCTGAAAAACTGACCCCTGCCTTTAAAAAGGCAGGGGCGGACATTTTGATTGTTCACCTTGAAACATGCAGAAATCTGCACAGTAATATTCAACAAATTCGTTCTTTGGGTATGAAACCCGCTGTAGCCATTAATCCTCATTCGCCGGTTGAATTATTAAAAGATATTTTAGAAGACCTATTTCATGTACTCATCATGTCAGTAAATCCCGGTTTCGGAGGTCAATCATTCATTTCTCATTCATTAGAAAAAGTAAGAGAATTGAAAAAAATGATTACCAAGACCGGAAAAGAAATTCTTATAGAGGTTGACGGCGGTATCACACTTGAAAATGCGCCTTACCTGGTAGAAGCCGGCGCAGATGTCCTGGTTGCAGGTAGCAGCATATTCCAGGCTAAGGATCCAAAAGAATTCATCCGGCTGCTGAAGCGGATCGCATGAGGAAGCAATTGCTCATATTCTTATTGTTATTCCCATTTATACATCTGCTTGCCCAAAAATCAGGAGCGATCATCTCCGGAAAAATTTTAGATGAAAATGAAAATCCTTTGCCTGGTGTATCGATCGTATTGTTGGGCAGGGAAACTGGTTTGGCAAGTAGCGATTCCGGTACTTTTAGAATGCACGTCCCTGCTGATAAAGCGTTTGCACTTATTTTTTCATATACCGGATTTAAAACTCTACAGCAGAATTTTATCCTGAATGATAAGGAAGAGGAGCATATTATTATCCGGATGGAACGATCAGAATCGAAACTCGATAGCATAACAATTACTGACGAGCGGGATCGGAAAGAAGCGGGTCTTATTCGCATCAATCCTAAAGATGCTATCAATATTCCCACACCAATAGGCGGTATTGAAAGTCTTATTAAAGTGTATGTTGGCTCAAACAATGAACTGACGTCCCAATATTCTGTTCGGGGAGGTAACTATGATGAAAACCTGATCTATGTAAATGATTTCGAAATTTTCAGACCTTATCTGGTAAGCAATGCACAACAGGAAGGATTGAGTTTCATCAACCCGGAAATGACGCGCAATGTGAATTTCTATAACGGCGGCTTCCAGGCCAAATATGGCGATAAAATTTCTTCCGTACTGGATATACAATATAAAAAACCTGTGGAATTTGGAGGTTCGGCATATATCGGTTTATTGGAACAGGGTCTTGAACTGGAGGGCACTTCTAAAAACAAAAAATTCAGCTATATTATAGGCGCCCGGAACAGAAGTTTTACAAACCTGTTGAGTTCCCAGGAAACAAAAGGAGATTACATTCCTTCATCTGCAGATGCGCAGGGGTTGTTCACCTATCAATTTAATAATAAAAATTCCATTGAATTATTTACCGTTTATTCCCAGACATCTTTTAACCTTATTCCTTCATCTGCACAATTAAGTACTGCTGTATTTTCCCCTTATTTTTCAGCTAACCTCGGGCTTGACATATTCTTCAGTGGCCAGGAAAAAGACAAATATAAAACCGGCCTGGTGGGGCTCACATGGAATCAACAAATAAATACAAATCTGAAATTGAAATGGATGATTTCCAGTTTCAGCGACAATGAAAGTCAGAACTATGATATTACGGGCGATTATTTATTCGGCGAGAGGGATTTTGATAAAACCAGCACAGAATTTGGAAAAATCGTAAACCCACTGGGAATTGGAAGCAATCAAAACTTTGCACGTGATAATTTGAACATTCACTTATATAGTTTTGCACAAAAAGGATATTTAAATAAAGGAAATCAATATTTACAATGGGGAGTGTCCGCTGAATTACAGACCATCCAGGATCAGCTGCATGAATGGAGTTATGAAGATTCTGTCGGATATTCTCTGCCCCTCATTCCCGGCTCGCTTGATCTAAGTAATGTAGTGAATGGAAATAATAGTCTGCATATAGGAAGGTTCACAGGCTTTTTACAAGATAACATTAGTTTTAAAAACAATCCGGCGTTTACATTACAGGCAGGTGCGAGATTAAATTACAATACGTTTACTCATCAATTTTTAGTTTCACCACGAATGGGTGTTTCTTGGAAGCCAAAGAATGGCAAACACGATATTATTTACAAGGCAGCTTTGGGAATTTATGATCAGCCTCCTTTTTACCGTGAGTTACGTGCACCGGATGGAACCATCAATCCGGCTGTCAGAGCACAGCAAAGTCTGCAGGCCACCGCTGGATTTGACATCAATTTCCATCAGAATGCTAAACCATTTCGCTTGTCGGTAGAAGCCTATTACAAGGATCTCTGGAATGTGAATCCTTATAATATCAATAATGTAAGCATCCAGTATTTTGCAACCAATAATGCAAAAGCATATGCTGTGGGAGTGGAAGGACGTTTATTTGCAAACCTTGTGAAGGATGCTGAAAGCTGGGTCAGTATCGGTATTATGCAAACCAAAGAAAAAATAGACGGTGCCAGTTATTACAATTATACCATCGACTCTCTCAATAAACCATTGGATAGTACCCTTGTTCAGCAAGGATGGATCAGGAGACCCACTGACCGGCTCTTTACATTAGGCATGTTCATACAAGACTATCTTTCAACCAATAAAAACTTTAAGGTTTATTTGAATGTTATATACGGAAGTAATCTTCCCTATAGTGTTCCGGGTAGTGTGAAATATCGTAATGCCCTGATAATTGAACCGTATATACGCGCGGACTTAGGCTTCAGCGCATTACTATTAGATAACGACAAATCCAATCGCCGGAGTCACAACCCTTTTCGTAAGTTGGATAACATCTGGGCCACCCTGGAAATTTTCAATGTGATCGATCGCGAGAACATTATTTCCTATCTCTTCGTCAAAGATTTTTCTAATGTCACTTATGCCATGCCGCAGAGGCTTACTCCAAGGCTAATCAATTTGAAACTGGTTACCCGTTTTTAAGAAATGTCCAAAAAAGATAGTTCTTTTCCCAGACGGAGAAAATACTCGCTTTTAATAATTTTATAACATATTGATTTTTATAGCTTTATGATTTGGCAGGCAAATAGATATATGGTATATAAATCAACCTTATGAAATCGATAAAGTCCCTGATTGAAACATTAAAAGAGCTGATTTCCGAGGCGTCTCAAAACCGGTCTGGTTATAATAACATGCGACTGATTCCATTGCCAGTGAAAACACAGCAAAGGAAGATGCCAAATGCTAACAATAATATCCGGTAATATGGAAATAGCCACCTATCCTGAAAAATTTTCAGACGACATTACGATTGAAATAAGTACGGATTCCGAGGACCATTGCATAATCGTGCTCTCCAACCAGGGAGGTCGTATATTGAGAATGATGGGTGTTAATGTCATACAAGGGAAAAATAAGGTTCATTTTGATAATGTAACGATGCTGGAAGCAGGCATATATCAAATCAGCGTAAAAAATACGAATTCAAACATTTTATACAGTTCAATACTTACAAAGTTCTAAACACTGTTACCCAGTTTAAAACTGCACTTTTTTAGGATAAAAAAAGGAACCTTTTCAGGTTCCTTTTTTCATTGAAACCTGAGGTCCTCTGCTACGGGTTGTCAGCGTATGTTCACCAAAAGACTAAATTTTTCAAACCCGTTTGGCTATTTAACTGGAGGTCTATACTTTATCTTTGATAAATGATCAGACTTTCTGTCAACATAAACAAATTCGCGACACTTCGTAACAGCCGCGGAGGGAATAATCCGGATGTGTTAAAAGCTGCCGTAGACGCCCAGCGTTTCGGTGCTGATGGCGTAACCGTTCATCCTCGTCCAGATGAGCGACATATACGATACCAGGATGTTTTCGATATTAAAAAAATTATAAAAACTGAATTTAACATCGAAGGCAATTGTGAAGAACAAAAATTCATTGATCTGGTGCTAGCGGTAGAACCTGATCAGGTAACCCTGGTTCCGGATGCGCTTAATCAGATAACATCTAATCATGGATGGGACACTATTCGATATTCCGATTATCTAAAAAATATAATTCCTGTTTTTAAAAATGCAGGTATCCGGGTTTCGATATTTGTAGATCCCGTGGTCGCGATGGTTGAAGCTGCGTTGGAAACGGGAACCCATCGGATAGAACTATATACTGAGGGATATGCGAAAAAATATCATGAAGATAAAGTAGCAGCTATCCGGCCTTATCTGAAAGCGGCTACGAGAGCAAAAGAAGTCGGATTGGGAATTAATGCAGGTCACGACCTGGACTTAGAAAACCTGAAGTATTTTGCTGAACAAATTCCATGGATAGAAGAAGTATCTATCGGCCATGCATTAATCAGTGACGCATTATATCTGGGTTACGAAAATGCAGTGCAGTTGTATAAAAGACAGCTGCAATAATTGTCAATTGTTAATTGTCAATTGTCAATTTAGTTACATCCCAATAGTGCGCATAATTTGGAATCGAGATCGGTACCACGCAAATTTTTACCAACAATTTTCCCATTCGGATCGATCAGAAAATTTTGCGGTATTTGTTGTATTCGATATTGCTGAGCGACGGCATTATTCCAGAATTTCAGATCGCTGACTTGCGACCATGTCAGTTTATCATCCTGAATCGCTTTGATCCAGGCGTCCCTGCTTCTGTCAAGTGAAACACCTAATACGGTAAAATTCTTTGCTTTAAATCTTTCATAAGCGGAGAGTACATTCGGATTTTCCATCCGGCAGGGTTTGCACCAGCTGGCCCAAAAATCTACCAGCACATATTTACCTTTAAATGACGAAAGGCTTACAGGCAATCCGGCCGTATCCGCTTGTGTGAAATCCGTAGCCTCAGTTCCGATTGCGCCTACCTTACCGTTATCGATCTGTTCCCGGATATAGGATCCATATACACTTTGTTGGACGTCAGGTGACAAACTATTATAACGTCGCTCCAGTAAAAAAACATCATCGGACAATTGATTGACTACAACCAGCACGAATGGGCTGACATAGGACGATTTTTTTTGCTGTATAAAGTTGTCGACCCTGGATTGGATCTCCATGGCAACCTTTTGATAAGCCTGCCCGATTGAATCTCTTTTTGATGCCGCATCCGGAGAATTTGAGAGCTGACTAAGTTGATTCAATTGTGCAAAATAATTATTAAAAGTCTGCTCAAATACCATGAAATCGGCTTCACTGCTTGAGCCCTTCACCTGCAAGGCTGAAAGATTTTCGATATCCCCGTTTATAGTTACCGTCTCGTTGCCAATAAAAAGTGAAAACTTCTTCTGCGCGGATGAAAAATTCAATATTATCAGACTGGGCTCGTTTACATGACCGTTTAACACGAACATTCCGGCTTTCACAAACCCCCTGGCCAAAGTATCAGTCGGCTTATTGGCATCCGTAATACTAACAAACGATTTTTCACTTATTCCTTTTACATAGCCTTCAATATGGAACCCTGCTGGTTTCTGCTGCTGTTGTTGCGCCTGCGCAGTTCCCAAAACCATACTAAGTAAAATGACATATATTTTCATGCAGTTTTTTTATTATGTCTGTCTTCAAGAACGTCTGTAACCTCTTTTAAATTATGTCCCCGTGCTTCCAATAGGATGAGGTAATGAAAAAGGAGGTCGGCAGCTTCATTTAAAAAAAGGTGTTCGTCCTGGTCTTTCGCCTCAATCACCAGTTCTATAGCTTCTTCACCCATTTTCTGGGCGATTTTATTAATCCCTTTTTTAAACAACCCGGAGACATAAGAGTTCTCATCAGGGTGATTTTTTCTATTGTGGATAATTACTTCAAGTGTATCTAAAAACCTGGCTCCTGTATTCTCTTCATCAAAGCAGGTGTCCGCACCCGTATGACAAACGGGACCCATAGGCATGACTCGAATCAGTAGTGTATCCCTGTCGCAATCGAGTTTAATATCCTTCAAAATCAGGAAATTACCGCTTTTTTCACCTTTGGTCCAAAGCCTGTTTTTCGACCGGCTGAAAAAAGTGAGCTTGCCGAGTTCCCGGCTTTTATCCAGGGCTTCCTGGTTCATAAACCCCAGCATCAGCACTTTATCCGTTTGAGAGTCCTGAACAATTGCCGGGACCAGGCCATCACTGTATTTTGAAAAATTAATTTCCATGATTCAAAATTAGATTCTTATATCGATACCTTCTGTTATCAGAAATTCTTTCAAATGAGGGATTGGAATTTCCCCAAAATGAAAGATACTGGCAGCCAGGGCAGCATCTGCCTTCCCTTCCTTAAAAATTTGCGAAAAATGCTCTCTGGTTCCTCCGCCGCCGGATGCGATCACAGGTACTGGCAGGTTTTCAGCCAGCAAACGGGTCAATTCAACCGCAAATCCGTTCTTTGTTCCATCATGATCCATCGATGTCAGCAGTATTTCGCCGGCACCCATTTGCACACCTCTTTTCGCCCAATCCAGGCATGTAGTCTTCGTTTCTAAACGACCACCGTTTAGATAAACAAAATATTCTCCGTTATTGCCTTTCTTTACATCAATTGCTAATACAACACACTGACTTCCGAATGAACCTGCCAGCTCTGATATGAGTTTTGGGTTTTTGAATGCAGCTGTATTGACGGAAATTTTATCGGCCCCGTTTTCCAGCAGAACACGAACATCATCGGCAGAGGATATCCCACCACCCACAGTAAAAGGAATATTTATATGGCTCGCGATACGGCGGGCTAATTCACTGAGTGTCTTTCTTTTTTCATGAGTAGCCGTTATATCCAGGAATACCAGTTCGTCAGCACCTTCCATTGCATAACGGGCACCCAGTTCGACCGGATCACCGGCATCCCGAAGGTTTATGAAGTTTGTTCCCTTCACAGTTCTTCCATTTTGAATGTCAAGGCAGGGTATAATTCTTTTAGCTAACATTTGCGAGATCTTTTAGCGTAATGAATCCTTCATAGATGGCTTTCCCAACAATGGTTCCTTTACATCCCAATTCCTCCAATCGATAAATGTCGTCGAGTGAACGGATACCCCCGCTGGCAATAAAATGAAGGTCCGGAAAGCGATCAATAATTTTCTTGTACAATTCCAGCGAAGGCCCGTTCATCGCACCATCCATTTTAATATCCGTACAAAAAATCTGCTTGATTCCTGCCAGGATATATTTCTCCATAAAGTCAAAAATCCGGATTTCAGTATTAACCGTCCAGCCGGAAATAGATATTTTTTCATCCCGCACATCTGCCCCCAGTAAAAATTTTTCCGGGCCATACTGAAGCATCCATTCACGCAGAAGATTTTCATTCCTTACGGCGATACTGCCTATAGTAGCAAATGCAGCACCGGACTCAAAAACGATCTGCAGGTCTTTCGCCGAACCAATACCTCCTCCAAAATCAATAATAAGTCCGGTTTTCCCTGCAATGGTTTCCAGCAGGTTCCAGTTTTTTACGCGTCCGTCTCTAGCGCCGTCCAGATCCACCAGGTGCAATCTTTTTAACCCCGCATCTTCAAATTGACGCGCCACTTCCAATGGATGTTCATTATAGATTTTCCCGGTTTCATAATCACCCTGGGTTAGCCGTACACACTTTCCATGCAGAATATCGATAGCCGGAATTATTTCTATAGACATGTTGAACTAAAGTTGAATAAAATTTTTCAGGATACGCTCACCAACAAATGCACTTTTTTCAGGATGAAATTGTACACCATAGAAATTGTTCTTTTGCAATGCAGAACTATAAGGCTGAACATAGTCCGTCTTTGCAATGGTTTTTTCGCCCAATCCGACATAGTAGACATGCACGAAATATGTAAAACTATTTTGCGAAACACCCGTAAAAAGATCGGATTGTAAGTCGTAAATATTATTCCATCCTACTTGCGGTACTTTAAGATGTTGATCTTCAAATGGAGAAAATTTTTTTACCGTTTCATCAAATATGCCAATGCAACGAGTTTCATTTTCTTCGGAGTGCGCGCAAAGTAACTGCATGCCCAGACAAATGCCCAGAACCGGTTGATGAAGATTTTGAATTAGCAGATCCAGCTTCCTCTCCTGCAAATAATCCATAGCCGAACTCGCTTCACCCACACCAGGAAAAATAATTTTATCAGCGGTGACGATCAATTCAGGTTCATCTGTTACCAGGGCTTCTGCGCCGATCCGCTCGAGTGCGAACAACACTGACCGGATATTACCTGCATTATATTTTATAATAACGATTTTCATTTCAGCGAATTGATAAATTCCTTTGTCCTTGCCGGAATCTCCCTTTCGGTTGCATTCTCCAGGACTTTTATATATGCAGTGCCAATAATAGCACCCGCTGCGTATGTACAAGCTTTCAAAAAACTGGATTTGTCTCGAATTCCAAATCCGATCAATACGGGATTTTGCAATTTCATTCTCTGAAGTCTCTCGAAATATTTTTCCTGATCGCTAAACGTGGCAACCTTACCGGTTGTAGATGATGAAGAAACAGCATAAATAAATCCGCTGCTTAATTGATCCAATTTTCTCAGGCGTGCTTCTTTAGTTTCGGGAGTAACGAGGAATACAAAATCCAAGTTGAACTTACTGACCGTGATACCAAATTCCTTTTCAAATTCGAACATAGGAAGGTCGGGTAGAATGAGCCCATCTACACCCGCTTCGGCGGCGTCCCGGCAAAAATTTTCAAATCCATATTGCATGATTGGATTCATATATCCCATAAACAAAACGGGAAGCCGAATTTTATCACGGAAATTTTTTAATTGCTTTAAGAGAAGTGTGATCGACATCCCATTAGCCAGCGCCATGGTCCCGCTGGATTGTATAACCGGGCCATCAGCCAGTGGATCACTGTACGGGATACCCAGTTCAATCATATCTGCTCCCGCATCCTGCAGGGATTCCATGACGGTCAATGTGCTATTTAATGAAGGAAAACCTGCGGTGAAATAAACACTCAGGATATTTTTATTTTTCTTCTCAAACAATTTTTTAATCCGGCTCATTGTATTGTGTTGACGAATTGCAATATCGATAACGATTGACTGACAATTGTTGACATCGTGTATTCTATTTTTACATATTCAACTGCTCCATTGCATTCATATATGTATCCAGATCTTTATCCCCTCTACCGCTGAGACAAATGACTATATGATCCTCCTTGGTGAAACTGATCTTCTCCAGAATGGCCAGAGCATGTGCTGATTCCAGTGCCGGAATGATGCCTTCCATTTTGGCAAGGTGAAAAGCCGCGCTCAAAGCTTCTTTATCCGTCGCACTGTAAAATTCTGCCCTGCCCGAGGAAAAAAGATGTGCGTGTAAGGGGCCAATGCCGGGGTAATCCAGCCCGGCAGAAATACTATGCGGCTCCACTACCTGGCCATCTGCCGTCTGCATAACCAGACTTCGGCTGCCATGCAGTATTCCTTTGGTTCCCAAATGAGTTGTTGCAGCCGAACGGCCACTGTTTAAACCCTCACCGGCGGCTTCGACAGCGATCAGGCGGACCCGTTTTTCGTCCAGGAAATGATAAAAAGCTCCTGCTGCATTACTGCCTCCGCCCACACAGGCGATTATTACTTCTGGATTCTCCCTGCCGGTTTTTTCTTTCAGCTGCCATTTGATTTCGGCACTAATTACACTTTGAAATTTGGCTACCATGTCCGGGTACGGGTGGGGACCCACCACACTGCCGATGATATAATGCGTGTCGGTCGGGTGATTGATCCAATCCCGGATTGCTTCGTTGGTTGCATCTTTCAGCGTCTTACTGCCGCTGGTTGCAGGTACTACCTTTGCACCTAACATCTTCATTCTGGCTACATTGGGGGCCTGTCGTTTTATATCTTTCTCACCCATATAGACAATGCATTCAATGCCTTTCAGGGCGCATACTGTCGCTGTAGCAACGCCATGTTGGCCGGCACCGGTTTCCGCAATGATCCTTTTTTTACCGAGTTTTTGAGCAAGCAGAATCTGACCAATGGTGTTATTAATTTTATGTGCACCGGTATGACAAAGATCCTCTCGCTTCAGATAAATCTTTGTTCCATACTTTTCACTTAGCCGGTCAGCAAAATATAATGGTGTAGGTCTTCCGGCATAATCCTTCAATAACAATTCAAATTCTTTCTTAAAAGCCTTATCACTCAGGATATCCAGATACCGCGATCTGAGCTCCTCAACATTGCTAAACAGCATTTCAGGAATAAAAGCGCCTCCAAATTCGCCATAGTAGCCCCGGTCGGAAGGTTGCTGATAAGATGTACTTTCAATCATTTTATTACTATTAGGTCAGCGATTCTAGAAATGATTTTATTCTGGACAGATCTTTCACGCCGACATGTGTTTCGAACCGGCTGTTGATATCTATCGAAAAAAGTTTTTTGGATACTTCTTCCGCAAAAAATGATTTAAGTTTATCGGTATCCTCGGCTTCAATCCCACCACTCAGAAAAAAAAGCTTTTCAATACCAGCCGTTTTTAAAAGATCCCAATTAAATTTTTTCCCTGTACCACCATATCCTGCACCCATGGTATCGAACATAAACATATCGCAGGAATCCTCAAATGACTTTATAATCCAGGAAATCGGATCATGTTCGCTTAGCCGGAAAACTTTTACTACTGTAACATAGTTGGCGATCTGTTCACAGGTTCTGGGTGTTTCATCCCCGTGTAACTGTACCATGTCAAGCCCATATTCATCCACCGTACGCATCATCTGCTCATAAGGTGTGTTCACGAAAACGCCCACTTTCCCGATACGCAATTTTGATTTTTTCAACTGCTCACCGGAAATATTTTTTCCCGCATACCTCGGTGATTTCGGATAAAAAATGAAACCCGCGAAATCAACTCCCATTTCGTCAAGTTTCCTTACCTGATCGAGTTGTGTCATTCCGCAAACCTTTACTCTCATTGAGACTTTTTTAATTGATCAATAAAAGAAGCAAAAGCAATCGCGGGATCAGGCATCTTCATAAATTGTTCGCCGATCAGGAAACCATGGAATCCGGCCGTTTTCATATGTAATAAAGTTTCAACGTTGTGGATTCCGCTTTCAGCAACCCGCAATTTATTGATGGGAAGACGTTCCGCCAGTCGTATGGATCGATCTATATCTACGGAAAAAGTCTTCAGATCGCGGTTATTAATTCCCACTACATCCACCTCTTCACAAAGATGAGCAAGTTCTTTTTCTTCGTGGATTTCGAGAAGTACTTCCAGTCCCAATTTTTTTGCTCTGGTGGCCAGTTGCCATGTTTGAGCAGGCTGCAGACAGGCTGCAATTAATAATATTACGTCTGCTCCCATGGCACGTGACTCCACCAGCTGATACGGATCCAGAATGAAATCTTTCCGCAAAATCGGCACCTTATTGAACCGGGCCTTTATCAAATCTTTTGATGAACCTCCAAATGACGGTCCATCCGTCAATATGGAAATCATGGATGCTCCATGGCAAGTGTAGGCTTTGGTAACAATCTCCACAATCGCTGTATCATTGATAATCCCTTTTGAGGGGGACTTTCTCTTGAATTCAGCAATAATGCCTGTTTTTTCGGAATCGAGAAGGAATTCTTTCATCGAAAAAATTTCCCTGGTAAATCCAGGTTCATCTTCCAAATACTGAACAGGCGATTCCTTTTTTCGCCTATTTATTTCCTCTTTTTTATAAGAGATAATTTTTTCAAGTATGTTTGAAATTGACATTGCTTTTATTATTGCAGTGATATCAGCGTGTTTAACGCATTCAATGCTCTTCCGCTTTCCAGACTTTCCACAGCAGCCATAAATGCCAGTTCATAACTGGAATATGTTCCCGTGCAATATAATGCCATTGCAGCATTCGCAAAGACAACTGCATTCTGCGCCCAGGAGCCCTTCCCTTTCAATATGTCGAGGAAAATTTTTGCTGCCTCTTCAGGGCTGCTTCCTCCATATATATCAGCAGGTGAAACCATACGCTTTCCCAATTGCTCCGGTGTCATCACACGTTCGCCATCATTGGTTATCACACGCGCATCTCCGGTCAATGACAGCTCATCATATCCATCCAGACTGTGTATAATGGCGAAAGAGGAATCAGATTTCTGCAGCATATAGGTATATAAACGCGCCATCTCCAGATTGTAGACTCCAATCAACTGGAATTTAGGTGCAGCCGGATTCACAAGCGGACCCAGCATATTAAAAAAAGTTCGGATGCCCAGATTTCTACGAATTGTGCCAACCGCTTTTAACGCGGGATGAAAAAGAGGCGCATGCAGAAAGCAAATATTTGATTGCTCTGTTTCCCTCTTCAATTTTGTCGGGTCATTCCCTAATTTATAACCCAGTTGTTCCATTACATTCGAAGCCCCGCTGATGCTGGTTGCGCCATAATTGCCATGTTTGGCAACTTTTTGTCCTGTCCCTGCTACAATAAAACAGGCCAGTGTAGAAATATTAAAAGTATTTTTTCCATCCCCTCCTGTTCCCACGATATCGATAGTTTCATATCCTTCCAAATCGGCTTTTACCGCAAGCTCCAGTAAAGCATCCCGAAAACCCTGCAATTCTTCAATTGTAATACTCCGCATTAGAAAGACCGTTATAAATGATGTTATCTCCGACTCATTATACTGACCGCGGGAAATATTGGACAATACCTCTTTTGCCTGCTCCCGGGTAAGCGTTTTATATTCAAATAGAACTTTAAGTATATTTTTCATTTTTTGTGGCTTGGTGCATGAAACATGAGGCTTGAGGCTTTTTAATTATTTTGTTGTTATTTATTTACAAAATGCTGCTACACAATTTTTCTAATATTATTTTGGCTTTAAGCGTTGTGTCTTAGGCGTTAGGCTCATAGAGCCAATTCCGCATGATTAATTCCCCTTGCGGCGTCAGTATCGACTCTGGATGAAATTGTACACCGAGTACATCAAAGGTTTTATGGCGCAACGCCATGATATGCCCCGAAGCATCAGTGGCGGTTATTTCCAAAGATTCCGGAAATCCATCCGGATCGATTACCCAACTGTGATATCGTCCGGCCATAAAACCATCATTCATTCCATTAAAAAGATCCACATTTACGGAATCCACTGGTTTTTCTTTCTGTATAATATGTACAGGACTTGCTACTCCATGATACACTTTTGAAAGATTCACCAACTTTCCGCCAAAAGCCTCCCCAATGGCCTGATGACCCAAACAAACGCCCAGTATGGATTTGGATGATGCGTATTGTTTTATCAGCGGCAGTAACAAACCCGCTTCAGTCGGAACGCCGGGGCCGGGAGATAAAATAATTTTATCATATTTGTCGACCGCTTCCAATGGAATCTGGTCATTTCGGACAACATCCACTTTGTCCTTAATGATTTTTTCCACCAGATGAACCAGATTATAGGTAAACGAATCATAATTATCAAACACAAGAATTTTCATAACCGGTTTATATTTTTTCTGCCAATACAATGGCGCGTTTTAAAGCTCCCAGTTTTTGGTTTACTTCTTCCAGTTCAGATTGAGGTTTACTCGCAGCCACTATACCGGCACCCGCCTGATAAGTGAGTGTATTTCGACGGCTGAGCAGGCTTCTGATCATTATAGCCTGTGTACAACTGCCATCAAATCCAACGAATCCAATACACCCCCCGTAGTAACTGCGCGCGGTCGGTTCGTATCCGCTGATCAATTCCATAGCGCGAATTTTTGGTGCGCCGCTCAATGTGCCGGCAGGGAAAGTAACAGCCAGCAGCTCAAAAGGGTTACTGTCCTTTTGCATCTTCCCTTTCACCTCGCTAACCAGATGGATTACATGCGAATAATACTGAACTTCACGAAAATGGACAACCGACACCTGAGTACATTGCCGGCTCAGATCGTTTCTGGCCAGGTCTACCAACATCACGTGTTCGGCATTTTCCTTCGCATCTTCCAGGAGGGCGTCTGCTCTTTCTTTGTCGATCTCATCGTTACCTGTTCTTCCACAGGTACCGGCAATGGGATGCATGATGGCCTGACCATCTTTTATTAAAACCTGGGATTCGGGTGAAGATCCCATCAGGCGATAATCACCATAATCAAAATAAAATAGATATGGGCTTGGATTCACATTCCTGAGTGCCCGGTAAACATTGAATTCATCACCGGTAAACCCAAGTTGAAACCGGCGGCTCAAAACAATCTGGAACACATCTCCGCGCAGACAGCTTTTAATTCCCTTCTGTACCATTTCCATGTAGTCCGCATCCGACATGTTGCTGGTTTCCGTTCCATTTACCTGAAATGGAAAAACCGGTACATCTTTGGACCTGATCAGGGATTCAACCAGCGATATTTCGCTATCAACACCCTCAACATGATTTTCACAGATGTAAAGCTCATCTTTGAAATGATTGATGGCAATTACGTACTGGTATAAGCGGTAACGCATGAGCGGAATAACGGGGGCTTCCTTTTTTTCTTCCATTTGTATGCGATCAAAAAAACGAACAGCGTCGTAGGTGGTATATCCAAAGAGACTCTGTGCTGTTCTCACCGGCTTTTCTTCCGAAGTCTGTACGTCAAAATGCTCCATGAACACACGGAGTAATGTCGGTACGTGCGCCGACTTCATAGGATACTTTTCCGTTTGGCGACCCGGTAACTTGAATTCCATTTGTTCGGTGTCAGAAATCTCAACACCACCAATCGCATGAATGCAAATAAATGAATAACTGTTTTCAGCCGCGTGATAGTCCGTGCTTTCCAATAACACGGTGTCCCGAAACCGGTCGCGAATACGCAAATAGATTCCAACCGGTGTATATATATCCGACAGTATTTTTTTGAAACTGGTCTGAAGTCTGATCTTTTTCATCTGCCCGCTTGATTTTAAGTATACATGAACGACATAAAAAAAGCCCCGGGAATAACCGGGGCCAGATATGTTTATAACATAGCGATCGCATTACGCGCCCCGATCGGAGTTTGTATGCCACCACCAAATATTATTGAGTATCTGTATTGTCATGCTTTGCAAATATGGGATCAAATTCTGAAATTTCCAAATCGGTATTAAATAATTCCTTTAGTTGTTGGCAGGTGGTTGCTGAGCGGATCCCTCTTTACAGCCATCCGGATCGCTTTGGCAAATGCCTTGAATATCGCTTCTATCTTGTGATGCTCATTTTCACCGTGGCAGGTAATATTCAGATTACAACGCGCTGCATCCGAGAAGGATTTAAAAAAATGAAAGAACATTTCGGTTGGCATATCCCCTACCTTCTCACGTTGAAAATGCGCATTCCAGACAATCCAATTTCTCCCGCCGAAATCCAATAATACCTGCGCGTCTGAATCATCCATCGGTAAAATGAATCCATAC
>Ga0206943_1172_pt2 | contig 15575 bp, 10 predicted proteins | sample Alteio_BWOrgHeat_7_FD_153243 | JGI IMG/M metagenome (GOLD analysis project Ga0206943, IMG submission 153243) | Enriched cells from forest soil in Barre Woods Harvard Forest LTER site, Petersham, Massachusetts, United States -... | ecosystem: Environmental > Terrestrial > Soil > Temperate forest > O... | reverse complement strand
ATGGTTCAGCTGTGTCAGGTAGCGGCTTGCCTGGTCATAAGACTTGAGAACAACCAGCTGGATAAGCGGGTCGCCGGCGCGCGACAGAGTGATCGAAGCATGGATATAGTGCTCGCGGTCGAGCCACACGTCATCACTGCTCAGAGGATGATTGAGGAGTGCATCCTTCTGTTCCATGGCCCCTTGCCGGTGCTTTTCGCTAAGTGTGGTGGCCACAATTCCGCCGTCGGCAAAAAAGATGACTTCGGAGGCGGCTGCTTCACTCACTTCCATCACAACTTGATCATTTACCGCATATCCCACAGCCACATAGCCGAGGCGGGTGCCGGACTGAGCCGAACCGAAATAAATCGGCTGGGATGACACTTCATAGAGCTGTTTGTTTCGCAGAACATAGTGGGACTCGGTGGAGGTGAAGACAGCTTCGCCAATCCCTGAGATGTTAGTCATTCCTTTCCCCGGCACGCCTTGCTGAAAGAGAGCGATGGGCTCGCCATTCGCATTCGCCACCGCAAAGAAATCGCAGCCGCTCAAACGGTAAAAGTATTCCGCGCCATCACGAATTGTTGGAGGATCGTCGGTGGTCATTAACGATCTCAGGTCCGGAAGATCGGCAAGAAGAGAGGCTTCGCGCGAAAGCATCTGGCGGCGCTGCGCCTGAATATTTTGAAAGGTAAGAATCGAGTGCTGGAGATCAGAAGAAATATTATGGCGAATCTGCTTCTCTACAATCGAGTGGACCGCGAGCAGACTCAGCGTGGCGAGCCCGAACGACACTGAGACCATGCTCAGCAAAAGCGTCGTTCGCATGCGCATTGCCACTTGCGTTCAGCCTCCGGGTCCGTCGCTTGTCACGCCTGCGGACTCTGCACAAACCTGTAGCCTACTCCGTGGACTGTACAGAAATGAACAGGATTCGCTGGATCGGCTTCGAGCTTTTGCCGGAGCTTTAGCATCTGGTTGTCCACCGTCCTCGTTGAAGGATAAAAGTTATAGCCCCAGACCTGGTTCAACAATTCTTCGCGGCTGAGCACACGATCCGGGTTTTCAAGAAAGAAGCGAAGCAGTTTGAACTCATGAGCGGTAAGCGGGATTTTCTTGCTGGCCTTCGTCACCTGCATCCGAGCAAAGTCTACTTCCACATCGCCAAAATATGCCGAGCCACCGGGGCGCGTACGCCTCGATCGACGTATCGCGGCCTGGACACGCGCCAAAAGCTCTCTCGGACTGAATGGTTTGGTGACATAATCGTCGGCTCCGAGTTCAAGAAGCAGGACTTTGTCAGCGACTTCGGAGATAGCGCTGAGAATCACCACGGGGATGTCGGGCGAGGCCTGCTTCATGGACTTGCAGAGTTCTCGCCCCGACATGCTGGGAAGCATCAGGTCGAGGACAACCGCATCAGGGCTGGAACCTCGAAATATTTCCAGTCCCTGCAGGCCGTCTGTAGAGCTCTTAATTTCGTACCCTTCAGATGCAAACAGGCGCTGTACCGCCTTTTGTATCCGCGCGTCGTCTTCGATAACAAGAATCGTGCCCATGCGCCTTTGTACTGCAGGACGTGGAATGTAACCTGTCAGCCTTTCTACCATTGTCCTCTAGATTGATAGGTTTACCGAAGGCGTGGCAAGGAAATGACAATCTGATGACAAAGAGGCGACATTGTAAATCGGGAGTTCAGGGGCTCGAATGCAATGCTTTTGATACTCAATTGCAGTTGTTGTCGCGGTATGAGTTGCTATCCGAACCATGTTTTATGCATGTCTGAAATTGGGAGATCGTGTTGCCTGTAATTGAGTTGTTTTGCATGACTCCCTGATCGCGCTGGATGTTGATCCCGACACCGCTGATTTCAGAGCTATTTAGAAAGTTTCCTTCTATTTGATTGCCTGAACAGTCTGCATTCCCGCCATTGCATTGAAGCCAGATTCCTGTTTCGGATGGCTGATCCAGGCTGTAATAAATGTGATTTTCAGTGACGACATTGCCCGAGACGGCGCTGGATGCGACATTTGCCCCCAGATAGACCGCAATGCCTCCGAGGGGATCATGGATCACGTTGTTGGATACCTCACTTGCAGATTGCCTGTCCAGAGAAAGGCCCAAACCATAGAGTGAGTTATCAGTAACAGCAGCCCGGGTGCCAAGAACCAATTCAATGCCTGGAAGGGTAGCCTTTCTGGTGCCGTGCAAGTCATACAAGTTTCCCCGGACGATAATGCCGGTGGTATTTTCGAACGAATATCCGCCATGATCTCCGGTGTCACTGCCCTGTCGGCAATAGTTGTTGAGCACTAAGACGTTTGACGGCGGATTTCCTCCAAATGCGCCAATTTCGACGCAAAAGCTGGAACCATTGCTGATGAAATTATTCGATATTGTGATATTTTTGACCGTTTCTCCGGGGGCGGTTGAGTGAAGCGCGACCCCGGCTCCCCAGTCGTTTCGTTGAGAAACGTCAATCAGTGGATTATTTGCAACAGTGATCGTATCGATACTCATCTCGCCGTAGACTGCATTGTCGCGAAGCTCAGAGAATCGATTTCCTTCGATATCGATACTCGAACCCCGCGTAATCCGAATAGCTACATTTGCAAAATCATGAAAGGTATTGTTGAAGATATTTACGGAATGCGCATCTCTGATGGCGATTCCATACGAGCTAAAGCCGTTCTGCAGACCTCCATCCAGATCACAGCCCGCGATCGTGATGTCCGTTCCAGTAATGATAAAGATGCGGTCGCTGGCTTCCGCTATGACAGACGCCCCTTGAGCGCATTCTATGGAGATATGAGATGCCGAAATATTGATCGGGCCCGCCACATGTTCAAGGAATCCGGAGGGGAGCATACACGTAGACTCCGGGACAGCAATGTTTACGCATGCCTGCAGGGATGGAACATCGGTGCCGACGGTATAGAAGGGGCCGCTTCTCGCCGGTGGGTTAGTCACAGGAGGTATACTCGGAGGAGCGGGAACAGAGTTAGGCGAAGAAGAGTTAGTAGTAGTGTTCATTGATTTGTCGAGTTGCGCTCCACATCCGCAGAGCGGCGCAAGGACACCTACCAGAATCCAGGCTCCGATGGAACCTGGGTCGAAAAGGCACAAATATCTCGAACCCACGAGCGATTTCCCCCAGTAAGGGATATCGGCATGGAATCAGCGCGCCTTGAACGCACAAGGTAGGGGCCCGACATATTGCAATCGCATGTTATGAGGGCCAGTACAAAGTAATGGACAATGATTTTGGTCGATATAACTGTGCTTGATCAGCAATGAGGATCCGGTGAAAGTACTGCTTGTTCACAACCGATACCAGATCTCCGGCGGCGAGGACTCCGTCGTTGCGCAGGAGCTGGCCATGCTCAGCGCGAGTGGTATGAATGTCGAGTTATTTGAGGTCAACAATGATTCGATCACCTCGCCCGTCGCGCGTGTGATGACAGCAGCGCAGGCCGCATACTCATGGAACATGCGGGAGCGCATTACTCGAGTCCTGACAAAAATGCGTCCGGAGATCGTGCATGTACACAACTTTTTCCCTCAAATCTCACCTTCTGTCTACGATGCGGCCGCCGATGCCGGTTGCAGTGTAGTGCAAACGCTTCACAATTACCGACTGCTATGTCCGAGTGCAACTCTGTACCGGCAAGGCTCCATTTGCCACGAATGCCTTGAAAAAAAGGTGTCATGGCCGGGGGTGCTTCACGCCTGTTATCGCTCGAGCCGAATTGGAACTGCTTCTGTTGCCGCGATGATCGCCTGGAGTAAGTTCCGAGGGACATGGGCGAATAAGGTAGATAGGTATATCGTCCTGACGGAATTTGCGAAGTCATTATTCACGCAATACTCCGATATCCCCGAGAAGAAATTATGCATAAAGCAGAATGCCATCGCCGATCCCGGTCTCGGCAGCGGTCGTGGGGGTTATGCCCTTTATGTTGGCAGACTGTCTCCCGAAAAGGGCATCTCTGTTCTACTCGAGGCGGCATCCATGAGTCTTGGTTTACCACTTAAAGTTGCCGGCGCTGGCCCACTGGAGAGTCTGGCACGAGAAGCTCACGCAGCGGGGCATATCGAATATTTAGGGCGACTGGACGCTGAGGAGATTCGGTCCCGTATGCAAGACGCAGCCCTATTGATCGTGCCATCTCTATGGTATGAGGGGTTACCAATGGTTATTCCGGAAGCTTTCGGTACAGGACTTCCTGTTATCGCGAGCGAGATAGGATCGCTAGCCTCACTTATCTCTGACGGTTATAACGGCCTGCTCGTTCCGCCTGGCGATGCTGAGGCGATTCGGGCGGCAATCCTGCGAATCGCTCTTTCGAGTGAATTTCAAGAATCGCTGCGAAGAGGCGCGCGCTCAACCTATGACGCTCGGTACGAGCCACAGCAAAACATCCTGTCCTTACGGCAAATCTACCAACAGGCTCTCGATGAACGCTCTCAGGTTAATCTCAACTCGTAGGCTTAGCGCCGATTAGAGCTTGTCGTCAAATCGTTTGCACTCAAGGAAAATCGATTGAATTCGTGCCTTGCGCTTCGCCTTTTTTGGTGATTTCGGTGAGGCATGTCTCAGACAACGGTCGTTTATTACCTTCCGTTACTTAGGTAATGGCCTATTTCGCATATAGGAAGAGGGAAGGGCACGCCGGCAGGTCAGTCAGAAGTTACTCTGCTAGAAGCGATAGCTATTGATGAAGACGGCAACTCAACACTCAACCAAACTTCTATAGCCGGATCATCAGAAATTAAATTGAAACTTATGTCTTGAACTGCTCGAGCCCGCTGGCAAGAGCTGCGCGGGCGTTTCTCCAGATTTGTTGCGAAGAAGTGAGTGGAATTACTCGGGGCGGTGAATGACCGGAATGTTGGAAATTGTTGATCAAGGTAATATCCCAGAAATCCCACTCGGGCCCGAAAGCTATGAACTCCTGGGGATACCTGTTGCCTCCATCAAGATGCAAGAGGCAATTGATATTGTTTCCTCCTGGGTAGGGTCGGGGCTTCCGCCGCGCCTCGTCACTTTTTCTACTGTGCACATGCTGGTGGAAGGATACAAGAACCCCATATTTCATAAGCTGCTGCGTGAAATGGACATGAACTGTCCAGACGGGATGCCTTTGGTCTGGATGGGTAGATTGCGTTCACGGGGCATCGACCGTGTTTGCGGACCGGACTTTATGCCAGAGTTCTGTGCAGCGACTGCAGATCGAGGATACCGTCACTTTTTTTATGGTGGCGCTGACGGCGTTGCTGAGGAGGTAATAGCCGCACTCAAGGAAAAGAGTCCCTCGCTCCAGATTGCAGGCCATTACACGCCACCATTTCGCCCTTTGACCAGCGAGGAAGATGAAGCGGTGACGCAGCTGATCAACGAATCCAATCCAGACTTTGTCTGGGTATGCCTCGGCTGCCCTAAACAGGAACACTGGATTGCCCAGCACCGGCGACGCATAAGTGCCGCTGCCCTATTAGCGGTAGGCATGGCATTCGATACGACGGCTGGAAAGAAGAAGCGGGCGCCGAAGTTAGTGCGGAAGCTTGGAATCGAATGGCTGCATCGTCTTTTTCAGGAGCCGGAGCGCCTATGGAGGCGTTACCTGGTGTATAACTCGCTATTTCTGGGGCTGATTGTGCGCGAGCTATTCGCCCCATCGGCATCAACGGTAGAGGAATAGAGGCCAGTTGATGATTTCAGTGGTGATGGGTGTATTCAACGGAGCGGCCTTCCTTGGGGAGGCGATTGAGAGCGTCCTGGGTCAATCATTCCGTGAGTTTGAATTCATTATCGTGGATGACGGATCTACGGATGCCTCGTCTGAGATCATTGCTGCGTTTGCTTCGTCGGATAGTCGTATCGTTTCCATGCGCCAGGAAAATCGGGGACTGCCTGCAGCTTTAAACGCCGGAATCCGGCGGGCTCGATATGATCTGATTGCAAGAATGGATGCCGACGATCGCATGCTCCCTCAGAGGCTGGATCGTCAGCTAGCCTTTATGCTGGAACGCCCTCATCTAACAGTGGCATCGTCGTATTCATACTTAATCAATACGAAGGGTCGGCGCATAGCTTCTTCTAAGACAAAAGTCGATACAAAGCGGGGATTAGCAGAAAGAAATCCTGGCCTATTTCTTGAAGTTATCCATCCCTCCGTGCTGATGAAAAAAGAGCACATTCTACAGCTGGGCGGGTATCGTGAAAGCTTGCTATATGCTGAAGACCGCGACCTTTGGGGAAGAGTTGTAACAAGCGGCGGCCAGATAGAGTGTCAGCCGGAATTTTTGTTAGAGTATAGGCTGCATGCGCAGTCTATGACGATGCGAAAGGCAATTAGAAATAGAATCATCTGCCAGGCCATTAACTTCAATGTGGTCCGCCGCATGAACGGAGAAGCAGAACTCTCTGATGAAGAGGTTTTCCGTATATATTCGGCACTGCCTTTCTTACACCGGTTGAAAGATCGGCTTAACTTTACTTCGCTTTATAGTTTCAAGAACGCCTCTCGATATTACGCGGAGAGCCAATACCTCAAATGTGGATATTGGTTTGCGAAGGCAGTTGCGTGTTGCCCGCGAATGATATTACGGCGAACGGTCGCCAGGTTAAGTTAGTTGTGGATGCCGCTGAGTCAGCCTAGGCGTGGCAGTTACGGAGGCCCTGCTTAGTCCTCTCTCGGTACTTTCATTGCAAAGGAATTCTATAAATGCTGAAAGCGGCGAATTTCCGCGATGGCGTATTGATAGCCAATTGCTGGCACGATTCAAACAAAGGCGATGCCGCGATTACGACCGGAGTCTTGAATGCAATTAAGAACGCCGGCGTGGCAGACCGAGTGTTTGTGGCGTCATACGCCTACTACAACACGCGTGAGAGTCTCGATTTCAGCTTTCGTCATGTTGTGGGTGAACACCCGGAAGCGACGGTCGTGCAGACCAGCCTGCCGGCACTTTCGAGCTCGGTTGGGAAGTTAGCAAGCCTAAGACTCTCCATCAGGGCTGCATGCAAACTGTTATTCCCTGATCTTTTGCCGGATATGGAAATGGAAACCGCAGTTCGTTCGTCGCGAGTAGTGGTTTCTAACGGCGGACTTTACTATGGGTTTGTCAAAGCTAATTTTGTAGGCACTGCATATCATCTGTTTGCATTCTCCTATCCGATGCTTCTAGCGATGCGCTTGCGTGTGCCATATGTGCTCTACGCTCAATCATTCGGTCCATTCCATTCCTGGTTCTCGCGGTGGTGGATGCGAAAGCTGGTCCGGCACTCGTCTGGCACGTGGGCACGAGAAAGCGCCTCAAAGGAGACGCTTATAAACATGGGGGCTCCGGCGGATAAGATGGACGTCGTCGCCGACGCGGCATTCGGAGTACGGCCCAGAACAAGGCAACAGAAATGGGGAAGCCTCGCATCCCTCCGTCCACAAGAATATGTTGCTATATCGGTACGGAGCCTGGGTGCTACGGGGCATGCGCCGGAGTTTGAGAGAAACTATCGCGAATCATTTCAGGAACTAATCGGATGGATAGCGCGAGAAAAAAAGTTGAAGGTGGCGCTCGTTGCGCATACCACCGGGCCGTTGTTGGAAGAGGATGACCGAGTTACGAGCAGGATTGTCTATGAATCACTGGCAGAGGACGCAAAACAGCGAACGTTGCTCGTTGAGGAAGATCTTAGCCCGGCCGATCTCGCCGGCTTATATGGCGATGCAAGTCTCGTTTTGGCCACTCGCTTTCATGCTGTTGTGCTGGCACTCTGTGGCGGTTGCCCGGTAGTTGCAATTCCCTACTTTGGCTTGAAAACTCAGGGCGCTCTCCGCGATCTGGGCTTGGAGGACTTCGTCGTTGAGGTAAAAGAAATAACTTTTCCATTACTGAAAGCCAAGGTTGAGACAATTCTTGCTGGCGGCAATAGATTGCGCGACACAATAAGCCGGATTAACCGTGAACAGTTTCAGGCGGCAATGCATAGCGGAAAACGCCTTGCCATACTTGCTGAACCTTCAGTTCATGAAGGTCTACCTTGAGGGTGCGCGTCAGAAGCGCCGCTTTGAGCATCGCGCCTCTTCGGTCTTCATGCAGTTGACCGTATCTTTGTCCGAAGTGCGTACCTATGTTGCTTGGCAAACTGATGGTCGGCTAAAATAGGTGAATCGATCCCACAAGCCGGCCCTCAAGCCAATAACTGCTGTAACTATTTGCGCTCTTAGAGGAGCCCACTGTGACTACCCTTCAACATAACCAACAAAACATGGTGCAGACTCAACATCTAACTAATCTCGATCCTTTCCGGCATCCCTCTTTCGATACGGAGCCGGAAGACGAATCGCTGCGCGATGTTATGCGGGTGCTTCGCAAGCGCAGGCAAATGATCGTAGGAACCCTTGTCGGGTGCTTGCTGCTTTCGCTTGCCGTTTCTCTGTTAATGCGGCCTGTCTACAACGCTACGGCAACAATTGAGATCAACAAAGACAACTCAAGCTCTCTAAGCCTGGGCAGCATGAGTGATTTGGCGTCTGGACTTGGCAGTGGCGACGATTTGAAAACGGATATGCAGACGCAAACCGCGGTTCTTGAGAATGACACGATCGCGCTGCGCGTTATCCAGGCGCTCAATCTTACTTCAGAACCGCCATTTCGCTGCGAATACGGAAAGAAAAGATTGATCGGAGGACCTTCAGACGTCGATCGTGAACAGGGATTGCCTTTGGAAAGGGCCCCGGCGACCCGGCAGCGTCTTTTGAGCTTGTTCAAGAAGGAGCTCGAGGTTCAGCAGATACCTAATACTCGGCTGCTACAAATCTCGCTTACAAATCCCGACCCGGATGTGGCGGCTCGTATTGCAAATGCAGTGGTTTCTGAGTACATCAATAACTATTTAGAGACAAGATATTCGACCGCGCAGCAGGCTACCGATTGGATGTCTCAACAGCTTGGCGATTTGAAGAAACGAGTACAAGACTCGCAGCAAAAGCTAGCCGAATACGAACGTAAGACCGGCCTGATCACTGCGCCGAGCATCTCGGCGGCTACGTCTCCGGATCAAGCGGGCACGCTTACTCATAATCCGACGCTTGATAAGCTTGACGATCTGAATAAACAACTTACCGGCGCGGAAGCAGACAGAATTGCTGTCGAAGCGGTTTATCGATTAACGCAGGCACAAAATCCGGAGGTAGTGCTAGGCCTCGCAGGAACGAATTTCTCAAATACAGCTGGCGCCTCAGCGCTATTAGGTGGAAACGCACTCGGCATGCTGCAGGCATTACAGCAGCAAGAAGCGGCATTGAAAGTACAATACGCGGATGCCGCGACTAAATACGGTGCCAAGAATCCTAAGTTGGCTGAACTGCAAAACCAGATCGGAGCAATCGACTCTCAGGTGCACGGCGAAATCGCAAAGCTCTCAGAGCGTGCACGCAATCAGTTGTTGATAGCGCAGCAAACAGAGAGCGGGCTGCGGGATGCGTTTAATAAGCAAACTGCGGAGGTGCAGAAGGTCAACGACAGTACTGTGCAATTGGAGGTTTTTGCACAGGAGGCAGCATCGGACCGACAGCTCTATGAGGATTTGTACACGAAGCTTCAAGAAGCTACAGTTGACGCGGGTGTTCGTGCCACTAACATAAGTATCGTCGATCCAGCTCGAGCTCCGAAAGCGCCGACGCGACCTAACTATCCTCTCAATTTAGCTATAGGGCTCGGTGTTGGTCTATTTCTCGGGGTTAGTGGCGCTTTTTTCAAAGAACACCTTGATGATGGCATTTCTACATCAGTGCAGTTAGAGGCCGCCTCGCGTCTGCCTGTTCTCGGCTATGTTCCTGACTTCACCTCGGATATGCGTAAAAAGCTCTCAATGCCCGGAGACGTAAGCACAAAGAACGGCTTCACCGATGTTAGCTGGCTGATAAGCCGTCCAAGCTCTGCGGCGGCAGAATCATATCGCGCGTTACGAACTTCGATTCTTATGTCGAGCGCCGGAAGCCCTCCCAGAACCATCCTTTTAACCAGTGCGCTCGGAGGAGATGGTAAATCTACAACTTGCTATAACCTGGGCGTAGCTTTCGCGCATCAGGGGCACAGGGTTCTGATGGTGGATGCAGATATGAGAAAGCCGACACTGCATAAGCACTTTGGCGCGTCAAATCAGATGGGTCTAAGTAATGTGCTCACTGCTAGCGCCAATTTGAGGCAGGCGATCATTCCACATACATCGATTGACAATTTGTTCTTTTTGCCCTCGGGCACCATTCCCCCTCGCCCAGCTGAGCTATTGGGATCAAGGACAATGTCACAACTTATTGAGGATCTGAAGCTGCAATACGATTTTCTGCTTTTTGACAGTCCACCTGCGCTACTGGTGACAGACCCGATCGTGCTCTCGTCGCAATTCGAGGCGGTTATCGGTGTTGTGCGGGCGGGGAAGGCAACGCGCCCAGTTGTTTTGCGCCTGGCAGATTTAATGCGCAGGAGAGCATGCAACACGGTGGGGCTTATTCTAAACGCCGTCGATACAAGCTCTGCCGAATACTATTACTCCTATGGATACTATGGCGGGGACGGCTATTACTCTAACGAAAGCCAAAGCGCTGCGAGGGGTGCATAGTGAAATATTCCAAACTAATGTGTGCCTTCCTTGGGATTATGTTAACCGCGGCTGCAGCGCTGTGGGGGCAACAACTACCAGCGACAGCTAGTGCCGGTATCCTGTTGCGATCGGGAGGTGACAGTTCAGCGCAGAGGTCAACTGCGTTAACAGCAGTTCCCGAAGATTTTTCTACCTTGCATATCTTGCCGGGGTTTTTGCTGGACATGCAGGTTTACGATACTCCCGAGTATTCCCTGAGCTTGCGTGTCAATGATAAGGGCAGTGTAACCATACCTTTGGTTGGCTCTATTCAAGTCGCTGGCGACACTTTACCCGAAGCAGCGCGAAAGATTGAGGCAGCGCTTCAGGAAAAGCAAATATTGATTCATCCGCAGGTGACCTTGGATGTGAGCCAGTACGCTGGTACGAATGTTTCCGTCATCGGGGAAGTGCAGAATCCAGGCAGAATTCCATTGCTGGCGCCACACAGCCTTCTTGACGTGATAGCGATGGCTGGAGGTGAAACCCAGATCGCAGGGAAGGAAATAGAGATTAAGCGGGCCGATCCAGCGGAGCACCCGGCCGTGATTACATATGTTCGCGGATCAAATGATGATGTGCTGAAAAATACAACGGTAAATCCTGGAGATACTGTAGTCATTCCGCGCACAGGAATTGTCTATGTTCTTGGCGCTGTTAATAGACCTGGTGGTTTCATTATGCAAGAGTCGGGAAATTTGACTGTAGTGCAAGCTGTAGCCTTGGCATTTGGCACAACCATGCAGGCCGCGACGGGTGCGATGCGTATCGTTCGACGCCAGTCAGATGGAACTATCCTGGAGATTCCTGTTCCTTACAAAGATGTGAACAAAGGAAAAGCTGCCGATGTCAGCCTCAAGCCACAGGATATTGTTTACGTCCCTGTAAGCAAGACCAAGGCGATCCTGACTGGAGGCACTAGTGTGATGAGTGCTGCAACGTCAGCGGCGATCTACACCATTCGATAGTGTATTGACATATTCCATAATGCAGAAACCCTCCCTACTTCGTCGAGCCTTGTCCGGAAGAGCGCAAGGCGGCCCAATTCGATTTCGCGACAAAGTAATCATGTGGGAGTTGGTGTTACTCCTCCTGTTCAACTATGGGTATATGCAGGTTCGCATCCCTCCCATAGGCTTTGGCATTCCCACGGGCGAACTTCTCCTTGTTTTTTATCTTTGTTCTTTTACGGTGCTTGGAGCGATTCGCCGCTTATCCAAACAGATCCTCATCATCCCGTGCCTGATATGGTGGCTTCTTGGCCTGGTGCGTGCCCTCATGGGAGTGCCTAAATACGGTGTTTGGGCTATCCGAGACGCCACACATGTCATCGAGTCATTTTACTTACTTGTCGGCTATGTTTTCTTCGCGCACGAACGAAGCAGAGAGATATTGCTACGCCACTATCCGAGAGTGTTGGCCATCATTGGCGTCTACAGCCTGACTTATCCAGCCCGTGAAGCCCTGCAGCGGATATCCCCCAAAATTCCTAGCCCAAACGGCGTGCCTACTGCGATCTTTTTCTGGTATATGTTCACGCCTGGTTTTGTACTCGTTGCGGCTGCCGCCTATCTATTGCTGGCCGATCGAGGCGCAATTGGTAAGTTACGAGCGACGGTAGTCTCTGGCGTTCTGGTTGCATTTACCGTTGCAATCTACCAAACCAGAACTGTATATCTTCAATTTGCCGGCATCGCCGTGTTTCTCTTTGTATACAGCCGACGAAATGTTTCCCGATGGTTTGCCGCGGTGCTGGTTCTAATTTGCGGCGTTGCTGCAATCCAGGTTACTGGAGTTCAGATCCGGGGCCGGCTGGATCAACCCATCTCGTTTCAATTCATGGCCGATCACGTGGCATCCATTGTGGGCATTGAAAGTAATTCTGCCGAAGGCGCTGCGCGCGGCTCTGAACAACGCGTTGACTGGTGGAAAGACATACTCCACCGCTGGACCGCGACTCCCACGACTTTCATGTTTGGCTTAGGATACGGGTTCCCTCTCATCGATCTCATAACCACGGATGGGGTGCCCGTGAGAGAGCCGCATAATTCTGTTATCTCGATTGCAGCCCGTCTAGGATTTCTCGGCCTCGTTGCCTGGCTCTGGCTGCAAGCACTCCTGCTGTTACGTTGGCGACGAGCATTGGCTTATTGCAACTGTCTTAGCTTTCATCGTGAAACGATATTTTTGAAAGTTACGATGGTGTTCTCTATCGTTGTGCTCATTGGGGGTATGACGGAGCCGTCATTCGAGCTTACATTTTTGACTATTCCATACTATTTCTTGTGGGGATTGGTGCTGGCTCTCGAGGCGAGCACACGCAAGAGATACCGTGCGGCGCTACATACTGCCGAGGCGGAGAGTGCACCTTTCGAGCTATTACAGCCGGCGTGAGATAACTACGGTCTTTTTAGTGGGGCATGGATTTGAAGACAATTGCAAGAACCTCTTTTCCTGGAAGCGCAATGCTGGCGCTCATCTGCGTAACTGGGCTGTGCGGTAATGCAGGGGCAGAGCAGCAGAAGGTCGTATACGCGAAACAAGGCGCACTATCAGCGCAGAGTTGTATCGATAGTGCTGGGCCTGGAGGCGTTTGCATACTACCTGCAGGCTATTCGGAGGCGCTGACAAGTTCTCTGACCATCCGGCAGGAGGGACAGACACTGAAGTGTGAGTCTGGCGCAACTCTGACCAAAGTATCAAATGGAGACCTGATCACAGTCACAGCGTCAGGAGCCACACTCGCGGGCTGCCGGTTGAGTGATGAGCATGCTGCTTATGATGGTTCTATCATCTATGCTCAGAGCGTCAAAAATCTGACAGTAGAGAACAATATAATTATTGGGGCTAAACGCTTCGGAATGTTCCTGCGAAATGTCGTCCACGCAAACATTACTAACAATAAACTGCAGGGTTGTGTAAACGACTCAATTTATGGCGATGGCAACTCCTCAGAGATCGAGATTTCATCAAACACAATCGATGCCTCATCGCCAAGCATGTGGCACCATGCGATTGGTCTGCACTCCCATGATGCATCGAGCCGAGTGAGCCAGGTACACATCGAAGGGAACCACATCACGAATGGGTATGATTACTGTGTCGAAGTGGGAGCCTTCGGCGGTTTGCATCCGACAGATATTGAGATCGTCAATAATATCTGCACTCAAAAGAAAGTACCGGGCAAGCCGGGCGGCTATTCCCTTGATTCGGTGGATGGAGCCACTCTCCAAGGCAATAGCTATATAAACGATAGCAATGGAGCATCTGTCTTAGGTATTGAGTTGGTCAGCGGCTCTTACGCGAAGGCCATCAACAATATCCTCGTTGGAGGCAGCATAACTATCAATAAGCAGTCGTTTACAAATGTGGATCACAACACTATTACGATTCACAGTTCAGCCGACGGCCAGATGGTTGCGATTTATAGCGGGAGCAGTCGCACTGTCGGAAATAATCATAATCAGATTACAAATAACACTATCCAGATCAGCGCTTCCCTAGCCGATAAGCCTGCGTTTGGTATCTGGTTACAATGCAATGCCGACGCGATAGATTGTTCTAACCAGGTGATCCAGGGAAATACTATAGAGGCGATAAACGGCAGCAAGAACCCGGCTATTCGGATCGAAAATGATTATCCGACTACAGCAAGAATGAATAGCATAGGTATTCACGGCAACAGCATTAAGAATTGGCCCCACTGCTACACGCAATCTGCTAACGGAGTTCAGTCGGAGATATCCGGAAACATCGAAGGTTGCTCCAGCCGATTCAAGAACTAACACATAGGCGGACAATCCAAATTATCCTCCTTATACCCTGGTCAGATTCGTCGCAGACAAATTCGTGATGAGTTCGCCGAGCCGGTTCAGCGCGTCGGGAAACTTCTCGCCCATGGCTGCGAAGCCAAGGCGGAAATGCGAAGGCATGTCAAAACAATCTCCAGGCGCGAGCAGGATGCCCTGGTTTGCGGCGGCCTGGCAAAATGCGCGGCTGTTTTCTCCGCTTAGCAGCCACGGAAATACAGTCATTCCGCCACGAGGAGGAATCCAGCCAATTGTTTCGCGATGCTCGGACATGAAGGCGTTCAGCAGGCGAAGGTTTTCACTGGCAGATTTCTGCGTTTTGCCGAGTACGATGTCCCGATGGCGCATGGCGATTTCGGCCAGCATTTCTCCGGCAGTGTTATTTGAGATGGAAAAGTAGGCGCGTGCATTCCAATAACGCTCGCGGCGCCTGGGATCGTGCTCAATCATCCATCCGGTCCGGACTCCGGATAAGGGAAAAGCCTTCGAGAAATCATGGATGACCGTGGCGTGGGGTAAACGGGCGGCCGATTTTGTCGGTTGTCCATGATAGATAGGATGGTAGACCTCGTCGCTGATGAGTTGAATTCCGTGTGATGACGTGTGCTCGTGCAGGATGTCCAGATCCGCATCGCTTATCGTGGCGCCAGTCGGATTGTGCGGACTATTGATCAGGACCAGCTTAGTATTTCGATCCGTGAGTTTCTTGATCTCGTCGATATCAATGGCGAACCCATTCTCCTTTCGAACTGCATAGAAGCGGGTCTCGATCCGAAGAGACTCGGGTAGCGCCGAGAATGTCGTGAAGCCCGGGTGCGGCAGGATTACGTTGGCGCCTGGTACTGCCGCCAGCCACATAAGCACCAGCAATGCCTCAGATGCACCAGTGACGACCTGCACATGATCGACATCCACCCCCTGCATGTCGGCGATCGCGGAGCGTAAGCCCTCTGCGCCCGCCGGACGGCTGTAAACCATTTTGTGATTTAAGAAGAACTCGCGTTCCTGATCACTGGCCAGGCTGAGGATCTCATTCAAGGTCCATGCCGGGCCGGTGCTTGCTGCCAGATTGAATTCGATGCCGTGTTCGTAGGTGTCCAGCCACTTATCCAGAAGGAAGGGTTTCAACTCAAACC
>Ga0206943_1174_pt1 | contig 15595 bp, 14 predicted proteins | sample Alteio_BWOrgHeat_7_FD_153243 | JGI IMG/M metagenome (GOLD analysis project Ga0206943, IMG submission 153243) | Enriched cells from forest soil in Barre Woods Harvard Forest LTER site, Petersham, Massachusetts, United States -... | ecosystem: Environmental > Terrestrial > Soil > Temperate forest > O... | reverse complement strand
CAACTTCAGATTCTGGGTTCCCAGATTGGCGTGGACGTTTTCACGGTGGAAGGCAATTTAGATCCCGTAAGTATTGCAAAACAAGCAATTACAGAAGCAAAAAGCAAAAATAAAAATGTCGTCATCGTGGATACTGCCGGTCGTTTGGCCATTGATGAAGCCATGATGACTGAGGTTGCCAATATCAAAAAAGCTGTTGATCCACAGGAAATATTGTTTGTGGTGGATTCCATGACAGGCCAGGATGCAGTGAATACTGCGAAGGCCTTTAATGAAAGATTAGACTTTACGGGTGTTGTACTTACGAAACTGGACGGTGATACCCGGGGCGGTGCGGCTCTTTCAATAAAATACACGGTTAACAAACCTATAAAGTTCGTTAGCAGCGGGGAAAAAATGGAGACCCTGGATGTGTTCTATCCGGATCGTATGGCTCAACGGATTCTGGGAATGGGGGATATCACTTCACTGGTGGAAAAGGCCCAGGGTCAGTTTGACGAAGCACAAGCACGGAAACTGGAAAAGAAAATCCGTAAAAATCAATTTGATTTCGAAGATTTTAAGCAGCAACTTGACCAGATTCGTAAAATGGGCAATATCAAGGATCTCCTGGGAATGATTCCTGGTGTGGGTAAATCCATTAAAGATATTGATATCAGTAATGACTCATTCAAAGGAATCGAAGCCATGATCGGCTCCATGACGCCATTTGAACGCGCTAATCCGGATTCAATTGATCAGAACCGAAGAAAACGCATCGCCAAGGGAAGTGGTAAGGAAATTGCAGAAGTAAATGCATTCATGAAACAGTTCGAACAAATGAAACAGATGATGAAAACAATGAATAAAATGCCGATGGGAGGAATGGGATTTGGAAAACGTTAATTTCGCCATTCATCAAAAAAGACGTTAAATCATTCGACATTTTATAGTTGATTCATTACATTTGCAATAACGGATTGATTCGTTCGATCTACTTTTTAAACCTTATTAAATAACGCATTTAAATTTTTATTTAAGATGCCTGTAAAAATCAGACTCCAAAGACATGGGTCTAAGAAAAGACCATTCTATTTCATTGTCATTGCCGACATCCGCGCACCAAGAGATGGAAAATTCATTCAGAAAATTGGTACCTACAATCCTTTAACTGTCCCGGCTTCAGTTCAACTTGACCGCCAGAAGGCGCTCGACTGGCTGCACAAGGGCGCTCAGCCGACAGATACAGTCCGCCGCATTTTGAGTTATAAGGGTGTGTTATATCTGAAACATCTTTTACGTGGCGTTGGACTTGGACTTTTTGATGAAGCAGCTGCTATGGAAAAATTTTCCAAATGGCACAGCGATCATGAATTGAGTGTAAAGAAACGTCAGGAAGATCATCGCAAGGCAAGACCCGGTGGCAGACGAAACGCACCTCCTCCAAGAAGAGTTGAAAGAAGGCAGGAGAACGAAGCACAGGGTTAAACGGTGTAAAAATATTCTTATCAAGGCTATCTTTTTCAGGGTAGCCTTTTTTTATTGAATTCGGGCATGGAAAAGAGCTATAGAAATATTGGAAAAATTGTTTCTGCTTTTGGATTAAAAGGAGATCTGATCGTGTTGCATCACCTGGGGAAGAAAATTGCTGTTTCAAAAATAAAAGTCATTTTCCTGGAACAAAAAAAAGATGAATTGCTTCCTTATTTCGTCGAAAATATCAGGAAAAAAGGAGACAATGAATTGTACATGAAACTGGAAGGGATTGACAGCAAGGAAGCCGCTACTAAATTTTTACGCCGCGATGTTTGGTTGAGCGAAGAAGAAATCCAAATACATACCCACAAAAATAACCCCATCGGATGGGTAGGTTACAGGATCCTGGACCAGGGAAAAGACCTGGGTCCTATTCTGGAAGTAATCGAACAGCCTCATCAGATATTATGTCGAATTGAATTGGATACTAAAGAAGTATTAGTTCCAATAAATGAACAAACGCTGGATAAAGTGGATCATAAAACCAAGACTGTTTTGCTTAGTTTACCTGATGGGTTGCTGGATGTTTATCTTGGTTAGTGTAGCGAACGTGGAATCAACTGTCAACTGCCATTGAAATTAACAGTATTTATAAAATATTACCTCCCGGTCTTCGTTGACCTTACATGCAATTCTTTTATTTCAGTAAAAAATTAGTTTCTAAAACGGTCATCTTTCTACTGATTTGTATACAGTTACAAGCCCAGCCGATCACAGGCATCTGGAAAGGAAAAGTGGGCAATTCCCGGTTGGAACTCAAGTTGATTCGTAAAGGAGACAGCCTCATCGGTACTTCCTACTATTACGATTCCAAATCGAGTTACCGGCGATATTCGGTGAGGGGATATTTCGATGATCGGAATAATGATGTGATTTGGTACGACGATATACTGATAGAAGACCATGGTTCAAATCATTCAGGTCCACTGCTGGCTGTCGCAGATTTTAATTGTCCGGGTGAGGGTGTCATGAAGCTCGACGGAAAATCTTCCGGGAAAGAGGATAATAAAAAAGATAAAAAGGAGCTACACCTCGTGAAGGGCAATGCCGTACCCGTTTTTCCGGATGAATGGGATTTTCTGATTGAGAATTATGCATACGGAGTGAGTCATCCGGAAATCGTAGACAGTATTGAGCAAATGGCATTTAGTCCGGGAGAATCGATACCCGGGAATGAGTCCGGATCATCGTCCAATGCAAGAGCAAAACCGCAATCAGGCATTCCAGGTCTGGGTCATGGAGGAAAAACAGCCCAGCTGACAAATAAAATAAATACCCAACAAACCGGGACTATTACGGAAGAGACAACTCAGGAACCATCTGCGCAAACAAAGCATTCAAATACGGCTATTGAAAAACCAGTAACATCAAATCAGCAGGTGACTGCACCGGTCTTTTTGCCACCGGCCATGCAAACCAATGAAGAAAGATTTACAAGCCGGACAAAAATTTTACAAAACGTCATTCCCATTAAAGGTGATTCAATTGAGCTTCGATTTTATGACAATGCAGAAATCGACGGAGATTCAATCGCTGTATTTTTAAATGGCCGTTTGCTAAAGGAACATATCCTTCTTGCAGAAGAGGCGTATATCATGAAGATTGCCGTAACAGATCTGCAATCAGACAATGAACTCGTGATGGTTGCCGAAAACCTGGGTACCATACCACCCAATACCTCGCTGATGGTCGCTATAGTTGAAGACAAACGATACGAAGCGCATCTTCAAAGTACTGAAGGAAGCAGCGCCTTGGTGAGACTGGTGAAGCCCTAAAAAGCTTAAGGCTTAACGTTCAAAGCTTAAAACAGAGTGAGAAGTTTGAATTAGTTATAAAATCAATTTCTTTTGGAGAACGAAACCTATTTCCCGGTTATTATATAAGCTTTATATAAGTATTATATAACTTTCATATCAGTCTCATAGTTTTACCCCGCAAAAAATCAATTTTATTGATTAGTTCCGGTTATAAATCGGGAAGTTTAGACTACTATATTAATCATCTTATTCTTAATATAGATGACTTTTTTGGGTGAATTTCCATTCAACCATTTCTTTACCGATTCATCAGCAAGCACCATTTCCTCCACCTGCTCTTGATTTGCTTCCAGGCTTATGTTGAGTTCAGTGCGCGTTTTTCCATTAATAGCTACCGGATACAGTTTGGAAGATTCGATAAGAAGTTTTTCATTATACACGGGATAAGGTGCGTTCAGTATGCTGCCTTCATTTCCCAACTCATGCCATAATTCTTCACAGATATGAGGAGCATAGGGAGCGAGCAAAATCAGCAATTGCTCCAGAATTTCTTTTTTATGGGTCTTCAATTCGCCCAATTCGTTCACCGTGATCATGCTGGCACTTACCGCCGTGTTGAAAGAAAAACGGTCTGTGTCTTCGTCGAGTTTTTTGATGGCCTTATGTAAAACTTTCCATTCGGCATCCGTAGCCGGATCTGTCGTCCAAACTTTTCCTTTCATTTCATCAAAAAACAAACGCCAGAGTTTTCGCAGAAAACGATGTACGCCTTCAATACCCTTTGTGTCCCAGGGTTTGCTTTGTTCCACCGGTCCGAGGAACATTTCATACATACGGAAGGTATCGGCACCATATTTTTCCACCAGCTCATTCGGGTTAACCGTATTGAATTTGGATTTGGACATTTTTTCAATCTCCGAGCCGCAGATATATTTGCCATTCTCCAATACAAAACTGGATTGCGCATATTCTGGTCTCCAGGCAGTAAATGCTGTAATATCGAGTTCCAATCCATCAACCAGGCTGACATCCACATGGAGACTTGAAATAGAAATGATTTTTATTTTTTCGGCGTCTGCCCCCCAGCTTTTTTTCAAAATATATTTTATTTCTTCCTGCAATTCGGGAAGGGATTTATTTTTCATTCCTGCGGAAATAAAAATGGGTTTTTGTTTTGCCAACGCTTCCATTTCATCGGATCCATCGATTTCAATTCTGTAAACAAAACGGCTGCTTCCCTGTATCATGCCCTGGTTCACCAGTTTCTTATATGGTTCATCAAAGCCGATCAGGCCCAGGTCAAAGAGAAATTTGGCCCACATGCGGCTGTACAACAGATGACCCACCGCATGTTCGGTTCCACCTATATAAAGGTCCACCTGATTCCAGTAATCCGATGCTGTGCGGCTGCAAAATGTTTCGGTGTTATGCGGATCCATGTAACGCAGATAGTACCAGCTGCTTCCGGCATAACCGGGCATGGTATTAGTCTCCAGGTGTTTTGATGTCCATATTTCCAGATTTGCCAGAGGTCCTTCACCGTCGGGTCCGGGTTTATAAGTTTCCACTTTGGGCAACTCAAGCGGAAGGTCCTTTTCATCAAGCGGGTATGCGATTCCGTTTTCCCATTTGATGGGAAAAGGTTCACCCCAATAGCGTTGCCGGCTAAACGCTGCATCGCGGATTTTGTAATTCACTCTTGGATTTCCGATCTTCAACTCCTCCAGTTTATTATTCACCAGTGGCACGGCCTCTCGCATCGGGAGACCATCCAGGAAATCACTGTTTTCAAGCCTGGCGTCTTTTGTTGGATTGGCTTCTTTTCCATTAAAATGCGACCCGATGATATTTGTAATCGGAATATTGAAATGTTGTGCAAATTTAAAGTCACGTTCATCTCCGCAGGGTACTGCCATGATTGCGCCCGTACCATAACCCGCCAATACGTATTCTGAAATCCATACGGGTATTTGGCGTTTGTTGAACGGATTGAGCACATATGAGCCTGTAAAACACCCTGTAATCTTTTTTTCTGCCAGCCGCTCCCGTTCGCTGCGACTTTTTACATAACTGATATATTCTTCCACTGATTTTTTCTCAGCAGCGGTAGTCAGTCCGGGAATTAGTTCATGTTCCGGAGCCACGACCATAAAATCCACACCGAATATCGTATCTGGACGCGTTGTATATACCCGGAGTTTTTTTGTGTCACTGGTTGCAAATGCAAAATCAATCTCCGCACCGTAACTCTTTCCAATCCAATTGCTTTGCATTTCCTTCATGGCGTCGCTGAAAGCTACTTTATCCAGACCTTCCAGCAGGCGATCGGCGTATTCCGTAATACGCAGGTACCATTGACGTAATTTTCTTTTCACTACAGGATAACCACCCCGTTCGCTAAAACCATTAATGACCTCGTCGTTGGCCAGCACTGTACCCAATGCCTCACACCAGTTCACTTCTCCGAATCCACAATAAGCAAGACGATACTCCATAAGTATGTCCTGCTGTTGTTTTTCGTTATATGCCCCCCATTCAGACGCAGTAAAGGACGGAATCGCACGGTAGCCGGAAACAGATATGCTTCCTTCTTCCTCAAATGCAGCGATCAGTTCTGAAACGGGCCTGGCCTGGGCCTTCCGGCGATTATACCAACTGTTAAACAACTGCAAAAAAATCCACTGGGTCCACTTATAGTAATTGGGTTCAGCGGTGTTCACTTCGCGGCTCCAGTCGAAAGAAAATCCGATCCTGTCCAGCTGCTCCCTGAAATTGGAGATGTTCTGTTTCGTGCTTGTAGCCGGATGTATACCATGATCTATGGCGTATTGTTCAGCAGGTAATCCGAAAGCATCATATCCCATCGGATGCAATACGTTAAAGCCTTTTAGCCTCTTATAACGGGTAAAGATATCGCTGGCGATATATCCCAGCGGATGACCCACATGCAAACCTGTTCCGCTTGGATAGGGGAACATGTCAAGCACATAACATTTTGGCTTGGTGCTGAGGTTGCTCACCTGATAAATCCGGTCGGCCTTCCACTTTTCCTGCCATTTTTTTTCAATAGCGTTGAATGAATACTCCATATGAACCAACAAAAATACGCATCATGCGGGGAAATCTTTTATTTTTGCCCATTCCAGTCACCTGTTAAAACGGAAATAGTTCAACTATGGCACAAACCCGGAAAGGCTCAGCCAAACGTTCCGCACCTTCTTATATAATGGCGATTGTAGGTGTGTCCCTCGTACTTTTTCTTTTGGGCATTTTAGGATGGATCATTATCAATGCAAATAAGCTTGGCCAATACTTCAAGGAAAACATTGCAATGAATGTGTATATACGCGAAAATGTTTCACCGAGAGACAGCGCGGCCCTGGTTCAATACATTTCTATCCAGCCCTATGTAAAGGATTACCAGTATGTGACCAAGGACCTTGCCAAACAGAAATATCTGCAGGATGGAAATAAAGACTGGGGTGCATTACTCGACCGGAATCCCCTTCCCGCCAGTATTGATTTCAGAATAACAAAGGAATATGCTTCGATCGATTCTCTTTCAAAAATCAAAAACGACTTATTGCAAAATATTGCGGTCAGTGATGTGCAATATCCGCAGTCACTGGTAACCAATCTCAATAATATCGTCAACAAGATCAGCATCATTTTGCTGTCTGTAATCGTTATTATTTCAATCCTGGTCATTTTCCTTATTGATAATACAATCCGGCTCGCGATGTTCAGTAACCGGTTTCTGATCAAAACCATGCAAATGGTGGGCGCCACCCGATGGTTTATTTCCCGACCGATGGATCTGAGGGCATTTATTAATGGACTTATCAGTGGCTTGCTGGCAGTCGGAGGATTGATCGCCATTATCATTTTTGCTGAAAATCAATTGCCCTATCTGAAAGCGCTTCGTGATTATCCGTTACTCATTATGCTGTTTATTGTTATCATTTTGTTAGGGATTTTTATTTCCTTCATCAGCACGCATCGCAGCGTATTGAAATACCTAAAGATGAAGTTGGATGAATTGTATTGATTTCTGTACATTGCGATCCTATTTTCTGTTATGGCAAAACAAGTAAAAACAGCAAGCGGCTCTAAAAATTACAAACCTTTATTCGGCAAGGAAAATTACCGTTGGATGCTTATCGGACTGGTATTAATCCTGCTCGGTCTGCTTCTGATGATTGGTGGAAAAAGCAAGGATCCCAATGTATTCGATCCATCCGAAGTATACAGCTTTAGAAGAATTACTATTGCGCCTATCTTAATTCTTGGCGGCCTGGCTCTGGAGATTGTCGGGATCTTTAAGAAATCCAAAGTTCAAAATCCGAAATGAGCCTGATTCAGTCCATTGTAATTGCCATTATTGAAGGCATTACAGAATTTCTACCCATATCCTCAACGGCACATATGAAGTTTGCTAATCCCCTGATCGGGGTTCATGCAAACGCGTTTACTGATCTTTATGAGATCGTGATTCAGCTAGCGGCGATCCTGGCGGTTGTCGTACTTTACCACAAACAGTTTTTTGATTTTAAAAAAATCGGGTTTTATTTTAAACTGGTCATCGCCCTGATTCCTGCAATTATAGCGGGTGTTTTATTGAAGAAACACATAGATGCGATGCTGGGTAATCTCGGATTCATTGCTGTGATTATGATCGTTGGGGGGATCATCTTATTATTCATTGACCGGCTATTCACCAAACCCGTGATTCACACTCAGGACGCCGTTACTAATAAAAACGCATTTCTGATAGGCTGTTATCAGGTTCTCTCCGTTTTGTTTCCCGGCCTGAGTCGCAGTGCTGCGACGATCATTGGCGGATTACAACAAAAACTTGACCGGCGTACGGCTGCTGAATTTTCTTTTTTCCTGGCAGTACCGACTATGATGGCGGCATCCGTAAAAAGTTTCTATGATGTGCACAAGGCAAACCCTGAAGTTTTCGTTCGGGATAATATGTTGATACTCGTACTCGGCAGTATCGTTGCCTTTTTAGTGGCGCTTCTGGCTATTCGTTTTTTTATTACTTATTTACAGCGCCATGGATTTAAATTATTCGGATATTACAGAATCCTTGCAGGATCATTGATACTTTTTTTAATGTGGATAGGGGTTATTCATCAATAAACTAAGCGGTTATGCAAACAGCCTCCAAAAAAGTAATTCGCGGATGGGCTATGTACGACTGGGCGAACTCCGTTTATAATCTCGTTATCACTACTACTTTTTTTCCCATTTATTTTACGGCTGTAACCAGGAAGCAGTTTGGAAGTGATATCATTCCATTTCTTGGAAGAAAATTTGTAAATTCTTCACTGTACGATTATTCGCTGGCCGTCGCTTATCTTTTTATTGCGTTGCTCTATCCAGTGCTGACTTCTATTGCTGATACCCGGGGCAATAAAAAATCGTTCATGAAATTCTTTTGTTATATGGGCTCGCTGGGATGTGCTCTTCTTTACTTTTTCAATGGTACCAATTTATGGCTTGGTATCATTTGTTTTATGATGGCATCTATGGGGTTTGTCGGCAGCCTGGTTTTTTATAATGCATTTCTTCCCGAAATCGCTGCGCCAGAAGACCGTGACCGGGTTAGTGCCAAAGGATTCTCCTTCGGGTATATTGGAAGCGTAATTTTGCAATTGATAGGGTTTGCATTGGTTATCCTGTTGCCGGGCGACCCGTTCCTGGCGCCCAGAATTACATTTTTACTGGTTGGTATATGGTGGGCATCTTTTGCGCAGATTACTTTCGCTGCGCTGCCCGAAACGCGATCGACAGGAAAAATCGGTACCCATATTCTCAGTGAAAGTTTTTCCGCAATGAAAGAGGTTTACCTGGAAATTAAAAAACTGCCCATATTAAAAAACTTTCTCCGCGGATATTTTTTTTATAGCATGGGGGTGCAAACAGTTATGCTGGCCGCCACTTTATTTGGGAGTAAGTTGTTGCAACTGCCAGATACGAAACTGATCATTACCGTCGTCGTTATACAATTGGTTGCGATACCCGGAGCCATATGGATGAGTAAACTGTCAGAGACATTCGGAAACCTCCGTGTGCTGACCGGCATTATTGTTTTTTGGATTTTGATTTGCGTGGCTGCTTACTATACAGCCTATATTAAGGAACAAGGGGGAAATCCCGAATTCGGATTCTATGGCCTTGCCATTGCAGTGGGACTCGTAATGGGCGGAATTCAGTCTCTCAGCCGTTCTACATATTCTAAATTGATGCCTGACACAAAAGATACATCCTCATATTTTAGTTATTATGACTTTACTGAGAAACTAGCCATCGTAATCGGGATGTTCAGCTTCGGACTGATCGAAGAAGCCACAGGCAGTATGAAGAATTCGGTATTGAGTCTGATTGTGTTTTTTGTATTTGGATTGCTTTGGCTGATCAGGGCTCAGAGCCTGAAATCCCTGGCGGTTGGCGGTTGATGGTTGACAGTTGACGGTTGACAGTTGACGGCAGGTCGAAAGATTGAAAAACCAAAAATTAAATTCTATCAATACTGTTTGTTACTAATTGAAAATTTGATAAACAAACTATTGTCATCTGTCAACTGTCAACTGTCAACCGTCAACCGTCAACAAATATGATTCTCCAAACAATAGATACCGGTTATTTCAAGCTCGACGGAGGTGCCATGTTTGGCGTCGTTCCTAAATCTATTTGGAACAAATTGAATCCGGCGGACGCGAATAATCTTTGTACATGGGCCCTGAGATGCATGCTGATTGAAGACGGAGACCGGCTCATCCTGGTAGACACCGGCATTGGTAATAAACAGGATGCGAAGTTCTTCAGTCACTATGATTTGCGTGTTGAGCATAGTCTTGACGACTCGCTGGAATCGATAGGATTCAGCAGAAATGATATCACGGATGTGTTTCTGACCCATTTACACTTTGATCATTGCGGAGGTGCGATCATCAGACGGGAGGGGAAGCTGTTGCCTGCATTTCCGAATGCTGTTTATTGGAGCAATCCTTCTCATTGGGCGTGGGCTATGGAACCGAATGAAAGAGAGAAAACATCTTTTCTGAAAGAAAATATTCTGCCGATACAGGAGAGCGGTCGGTTACAAATGCTGCCGGTAAGGGGCTATGACAAAGCAGATAGCGAGAGCCAGCTGACTCAGATCCCTTTTATTGAGGGGTTTAGCATCCGGGTAGTACATGGGCATACGAATTCGATGATGCTCCCGCAATTGAGTTATAAAGGGAAAACGATAGTTTTTATGGCCGACCTGTTACCCTCCGCGGCACACCTGCCCATTCCATATGTGATGGCGTATGATATGTTTCCCCTTACTTCCTTAAGAGAAAAAAGGGTTTTTCTGGAAGAAGCGCTGGCCGGAGACTATATTCTGTTTTTTGAACATGATCCGATACATGAGTGCTGCAGTTTACAAAAAACCGAAAAAGGGATACGTGCGAAAGAATTTTTTAAATTAAAAGATCTTTGATTGAACTTTTGAATAATAATATTTATAATTTTACGTTATTCACCCTTACTAACCCCCTTACATAGATTCCGAGAGCCATTCATCAAAAGTGAGTGGCTTTTTATTTAGCTGGCAGTTTGCAGTTGGCAGTTGGCAGGGGCGATGAGCACAGTTTTACATTTGTTTTGGGCTTTAAGCCTTAAACTTTCGGCTTAGGAGGTTCCTCCCTAAGGAAATAGTCCTCCGATTTATAATCAAAGGTTTTTGGCGCCGTATTTTTATAATCAGCGTCATAAGCTACAAAGAAATACAGATACATAGCACGGCTCAGACGCATAAACCAGGGTTGAAGAGCGATCAATAAAATCCCGTTGATACCCATCCACCAGTAGAAACGCTGGTCGGTGAGTGAGAATCCGATGGTAAGGAACCATAGTAAAAAACTGAAAATACAAAAAAGAACAGTGACTGCGTAGCTGATGTATGCCGTACCATACCAGAAACCTACTTCAAGTTCGAACAACTGGCCGCATTCGGGGCAATGCGTAGGCATTTTCAGCGTGGATTTTAAATTCCAGGGGTTCGGGTCCTTAAACATGTTTCCTTTCCGGCATCTAGGGCATTTCTGTAACAGAAGACTCCACAAAAACCCCGGTTTCCCCGCCATATTCAATAATTTTTACAAAGGTACCCGCTATTTGCCTGATTTGAAGAGCAGGTATAATTTGAGGTGCTTAAGGAATGTCATATGGGCAATCTGGATAGCTATAACAAACCCGAACATACCATCCAGAAAGCCAGCCCTGATAATAAAACTTACGAAGAAGTTCCACCCTGGACGAAGAAAGACATTCAAGAGGTTTGTTTTTTTACCGTTGGCGAAAAGCGATTCTGCAGCCAACGTACTGAGCTTATTATTTTGGATTACGTGTTCTGAGACCGTATGATAGGAATAGTGCAGAATATCACCTTTCAGATGTTCAACCGGAATATTATTCTGCATCACCACCTCGTCGTGCGGATTAGTTCCTCCCCAATGGGCGATCCTGCGATCGAAAAGGCGGATTTTGGCATCCGGATACCAGCTTCCATGCCTGATAAATTTGCCACAATAATTGCTACAGCGATTCATCCGGTATACACGATTGGTAAAATTTTCTTTGATCCGCTGAATGTTACCGGCAAGTAGAGGATTCAGCGCTTCGTCGGCATCCAGGCTTAATACATAATCGTGGGAAGCCAGCTCAACGGCCTTGTTTTTTTTCTCGATAAAACCTTTGAATGCTTCCTGTTTAACAATGGCGCCCTTGCTTTCGGCAATTGCTACCGTTTGATCAGTGGAATACGAATCCAAAATCAGGATCTCATCGGCGACGTCTACAACGGAATCAATGCAGCGGCCGATATTTTTTTCTTCATTAAAACAAATGATTACAACGGAAAGTTTTTCCATGTACGATCTGGATTTAACTTGTTGAAATCATAACAGGTTCTGAAATATCCTGGCTGTTTTTTCTTTCTCCGATTTGTTGTCGCCACATAGCATAATAAAGGCCCTTCTCATCCCTTAAACTTGTATGTGTTCCGGTTTCCACCACTTTACCTTTTTCCAATACATATATCCGGTCGGCATGCATGATCGTGGATAATCGGTGGGCAATCAGGATGGTAATCTGGTTTCTTTGGGAAGAAACCTGTCGAATGGTTTTCGTTATTTCTTCTTCAGTTAAAGAATCCAGGGCAGAAGTAGCTTCATCAAATATGAGCACACGGGGCTTTCTTAACAGGGCCCTCGCTATGGACAATCTCTGTTTTTCGCCGCCAGATAACTTCAGGCCCCCTTCTCCGATCATGGTCTCCAACCCCTTTTCCGCTCTTTCCAGTAAATTAAGACAGGATGCTTTTTTCAAAACATCTATCAGGTCAGGTTCCGTGGAATTTGGATTTACAAACATCAGATTTTCGCGGATCGTGCCTGAAAAAAGTTGCGTATCCTGTGTTACGAATCCGATCTGGTTGCGCAGATCATCGAAACTAATCGAATTTTCATCCAGGTTATTGTAAAGAATTTTTCCCTGCAAAGGTCTGTACAGACCCACCAATAATTTCATTAATGTTGATTTCCCCGATCCGGACGGACCTACAAAAGCAATGGTTTCCCCGACCTGTACATCAAAACTGATCCGGTCTATCGCATAATGTTGAGCCGTTTTATGTTTAAAAACTACATCCCTGAAACTAAGAACTTCAACCTTTCCCAGATGCTTTGGGTTTGCTGCTTCAGGCTCGGGAACTTTTTTCATTAGCTGTTCGAAATTATTAAGCGAAGCCTGTGCTTCGCGATAAGACAACACGATATTACCGATATCCTGCAGTGGGCCGAATACAAAAAAGGAAAAAATCTGCATGGTGACCAGTTGTCCGGCATTCATCTTGTCTTTGAAAATGAGCCACATCAAAATGAAAAGGATTACCTGACGCAGCGTATTAACAAATGTTCCCTGCACAAAACTGATACTGCGAATGCGTTTTACCTTAGTAAGCTCGAGACCCAGGATCTTATATGTATTCTTATTCAGGCGGTTTACTTCTTCCTGTGTGAGTCCGAGACTTTTCACCAGTTCAATATTCCGCAGGGATTCTGTAGTCGAACCAGCCAGAGAAGTGGTCTGTGAAACAATATTTTTTTGTATGATTTTAATCTTCCTGCTCAGTAAATTACTAATGAATGTGAGCAGGAGAATACCACCCAGATAAACCAATGGAATACTCCAGTGAATATAAATGGCGGCATAGGTAAAAACAAATATTACGCCGATAATAACGCCGAACAGAAGATTGATGAAATAGTTTATGAATTTTTCTGTATCTGTTCTCACCTTTTGCAATACACCCAGTGTTTCTCCGCTACGCTGGTCCTCGAAGTCCTCATAGGGTAATTTCATAGCATGTTGTAAACCGTCTGTGAATACTTTCGCCCCGAATTTCTGAACAACGACATTCATAAAGTAATCCTGGAAATTTTTTGCAATCCGGCTCATCATAGCTACTGCTACGGACAACAGGAGCAGGTTGATGACGCCTGGATGTGTCCATGAGAATGACGTAAAAAAACTTTCTGCAGAAACGGTATGATGCAGTTTGCTGGCCTGGACAAAATCATTCGAAAGATTAACAATTTTTCCGAAAATGATGGGATCGAGGAGAGAAAAACCCGTGTTCAGCCCTGCCAGGAATAGTGTCAGGCCCACGAGCCATCGGTAGGGTCTGAGATAAGTGAGCAATATTTTCATATAATTAAAATAACAGTTACAGGCGAAACTGGTTCGGAATTCAGTTAATTTCTTACAATTTCGATAAAAATAGTAAGATGCCCTGATTTAACTGGGTGAAATGGAGATATTGAGGTTATCTGCTATCTTTATTTTTGACACCGAACAGGATAATGGTGATGAGACTTTGTTGATTATGCGTACTAAATTTTTAAGATGACAAAACACAAACTGAGGAAGTTTTTCAAACCTCTCTATCCCATTCTGGATATTTTACTTTCTCCTTTCACTTTTCTTGCATCCGTTCTGTTGTTTTCCATTCGGAAAATGAGAATCGTTAACATGCCCTTAAGTAAATGGATATTTAAAAAAGTGGGTGTATTTCCAATTACAAATCACTATTATGAACCTTTATTTGATGACAGGCTTTTAAAACTGCCTTTGGACAGGGACAGGTATCTTCCGGGTATTAACTGGAATGATCAGGCTCAACTTGATTTGCTGGGTAATTTCCATTATCAGACCGAACTGGCTGCCATACCTTTTAAAAAGACGGCCAATGCTCTATCTTTTTACTACGATAATCCTTCCTTACGGCCCGGAGATGCGGAATATCTTTATTGTATGGTAAGAAATTTCCTGCCCTCAAAAATCATTGAAATCGGAAGCGGTTATTCTACACTGCTGATCCAGAAAGCTGTCAGCGACATTCGGATTCAGAAACCGGAATATAAAGTAGACCATATTTGTGTAGAACCTTATGAAATGCCCTGGCTTGAAAAAACGGGTGTACAGGTGATCAGGCAGCTGGTAGAGGATCTTAAACCTGATCTTTTCAAATCGCTGTGTGAAAACGATATACTTTTTATCGATTCATCCCATATGACCCGTCCGCAGGGAGATGTGCTGTTTGAATTTCTTGAGTTGCTACCTGTTTTACAAAAAGGAGTCGTCATACATGTGCATGATATTTATTCACCCAAGGATTACCCGAGAGAACTCCTGGTAGACGATGTAATGTTTTGGAACGAACAGTATATATTGGAATCTTTTTTGTCTTGCAATCATTCATTTGAAATCATAGGAGCCCTGCACTATTTGAAATCCCATTATCCAGATGAAGTATTTGCAAAACTTCCGGTTCTTGGTAAAATGCAGGATGAAGTCCCCGGGTCATTCTGGTTGAAAAAAGTGCAATAAAAGCAGATCATGATCTTTTGTCGAGAATTTCGAGATATGCCTCCATTGTTTTTTTTGCCGCGATTTCCAAGGTAAACTGATTTAGAACTTTCGACGAAAGACCCTCCGGGATAGTGTTCCGGGCAGCCTGATCAATAGCCTGAAATATAGAATCCGGCGATTCCGGATCGCAGTAATAAGCATCATGTTCGAAATATTCGTTTGCATCTCCTTTTCTGGTAATTACAATATTACAACCCATGGCGGCTGCCTCCAGCGAACTGAGTCCCGTAGTTTCAAACCAACTCGGTAAAACGTGCACTTTCGCTTTTCGGTAATAGTCCAACAGTAATTTTTGTTCAAGGAAATCAATGAATTCGATATTGGGACCTGCC
>Ga0206943_1173_pt1 | contig 15662 bp, 15 predicted proteins | sample Alteio_BWOrgHeat_7_FD_153243 | JGI IMG/M metagenome (GOLD analysis project Ga0206943, IMG submission 153243) | Enriched cells from forest soil in Barre Woods Harvard Forest LTER site, Petersham, Massachusetts, United States -... | ecosystem: Environmental > Terrestrial > Soil > Temperate forest > O... | reverse complement strand
ATTTGAATTTTACATTGAAGGCTGGTGAAAAAATCGCGCTGGTCGGGGAGAATGGTGCGGGTAAAACGACATTGGTAAAATTGTTGGCCAGATTATATGATCCAACAGAAGGAAGAATATTATTGGACGGCGTTGATTTGCGCTTATATGACATCGTTAGCCTGAGGCAAAACATCGGAATCATTTTTCAGGACTATCTGCGGTATCAGATGCGCGTGTCGGATAATATTGCCGTAGGAAACATTGTTCAGAAAGATAACACACCCCTGATCGTTTCAGCGGCAGAACAAAGTCTGGCTTCGGATCTGGTAAGCCGGTTGCCAGCGGGGTATGAACAAATGCTGGGTAAAAGATTCCAGGAAGGTGTTGAACTGTCTGGCGGTGAATGGCAAAAAGTTGCATTGGCCAGAGCTTACATGAGGCAGGCACAGGTTCTGATTTTGGATGAACCGACTTCTGCCCTGGATGCCCGGGCCGAATATGAAGTCTTCCAGCGGTTTGCTGCACTTACCCGGGGAAAATCGGCCGTGCTTATTTCGCATCGTTTCTCAACAGTACGAATGGCCGATCGAATATTGGTATTGCAGCAGGGAGAACTTATTGAAAGCGGATCCCACCAGGAATTAATAGACAGGAAAGGTAAATATGCCGAACTATTTGCGTTGCAGGCAAAAGGATATCAATAGCATGGCGGAAAAAATTAAAATATGTCCCCGGTGTAAAAAGGAATTCAATTGTAATTCTGAAAATATTTCAGCCTGTAGCTGTTCTCAGGTCTTACTGAGTAATGAAACAAAAACCTTCCTGGCAAATACTTTTTTTAACTGTTTGTGCAATGATTGTCTGACAGAAATCAACCGCCTGGTGGCTGCGGGAAAAGAATATCCGTTTCCGGGAAGGGGTGGCGATATCATTGAAGGGATACATTATTATAACGAAGGCGAATACAGGGTATTTACTGAATTCTATCTGATATCCCGTGGTTTTTGTTGCCGCAGCGGATGCAGGCATTGCCCTTATGGTTTCAAAAAGAGATGGGCGGAATAATCTAATTTGCAGCAAAAAATTTGATATGCTCAGAGTGCTTGCGAGGGGAACAAATTATTTATTTGGCAGGTTTCTGCACAAAAAGAAGATTTTTATAGGAAGCTCATTGGTTTTTCTGAATCGCGAAAGGGATATCGATAAAAACTACTTTGACTATATACGTCTTGCGACACTGGAATTGGTGAGTTATGAAATCGCAAAAAAGAATCTGGAAGGAAGTGTAGCTGAACTGGGCGTCTACAAGGGTAAGTTTGCCAGATATCTTAATCAATATTTCGCCAACCGGTTATTATACCTCTTTGACACATTTGAAGGATTTGACAACCGCGATATTGTCAGGGAAAAGCAAAATCGTTTTTCTTCCGGTGACCAGGATTTTTCTGATACTTCAGTGGAGGCCGTGTTAAAATTGATGCCCCATCCCCGAAACTGCAAACCGGTAAAAGGCTTTTTCCCTGAATCTGCTAAAGATATAGAAGACCGGTTTGTATTCGTCAGCCTCGACACAGATTTATATGAACCCATTTATAATGGTCTCCATTTTTTTTACCCCAGACTGGTTAATGGCGGTTACATATTTGTTCACGACTTTAATAATGATGCATACCGGGGAACTAGGGAAGCAGTTCAAAAATTCTGTATGGAGCAAAAAATTAATTTCCTGCCTATCCCGGATCTCGGAGGCTCGGTGATTATCATGAAATAGGGCCTTTTTAATTATTACTTATCAATTATTAATTATTAACTGTCAATTGAAAGAGATCTCTTCAACTTATCAATTAATAATTAATAAATAATAATTGATAATTAGACGGTCTTTTTCGGTGGCAACGCGAAAGCAATCGCATTGTGCTCAAAATGGTTTTTATGGGATCCGTCGCAGAATGGTTTATTTTGGGAACGCCCACAACGGCAAACCGATACCAGCTCCCTTCCTCCTAAATCATAGCGAGCGCCGGTTTTGTCTACTATTTCAAAATCTCCCTCTATTCTCAGTGAACCGTTATCATTTACCGTAATTTTTGTGCTGGCCATTATGAATCAAGTTTAAAATGAAATTAGGCATTTGTGCTCATTTATATCATGCTGATTTATCTTTAAGGAAGAAAAATTCAGGTAAAAATATTTTTATTGACCATTATGAAAAAAACATTCTCTAAAATTTTTCTAATTTCGACCATCATCAGTCTGTCTTTTATGCCAGTCAAAAAAATCAGGGTCGTTTTTTTTGGTGACTCAATAACAGAGGCGGCCGTGAAACCCAATGGATTTATCACGATCGATGATGGTTTGCTGAACCCCGGCGGCGCAGCAAATTACGAATTGATCGGAGCCGGTGTGAGTGGAAATAAAGTGTATGATTTATTTCTGCGCATGGAAGATGATGTGATCAGCAAGTCACCGGATATCGTTGTAATCTGGGTAGGTGTCAATGATGTATGGCATAAAAAAATGGGAACGGGTACCGATGCTGATAAGTTTGAAAGGTTCTACCTGGCTGTCATAAAAAAATTCAAAGCAGCCAATATCAGGTTAATCGTATGCACGCCGTCTACGATCGGTGAGAAATATGATAATACGAATGAACAGGATGGGGATATGAATCACTATTCGAACATCATCCGGAAAATTGCAGCCGACCAGCACCTGACCCTCGTGGATATGCGTGCTGAATTTGAAGCTTATGAAAAAATGAATAATAAAAATAACCTGGACAGGGGACTACTTACGGCGGATGGCGTCCATTTAAATGACGCAGGAAATATCTTTGTGGCGAAGCTGATGGCGGAAGGCATTCGAAATACGCGGTAGGCAGCCATTTTCAATTATCTTTGCGGCATGCATTATGTATCTGCTGAGGACCTTGGTAAGTCGTATGGCGTTAAACCTCTTTTTAATAATATTTCCTTCAACATCGAATCCGGCGACAAAATCGCATTGATTGCCAAAAATGGAACGGGGAAAACCACACTACTAAAAATTCTTGCGGGAAAAGAAAAGGCAGAATCAGGAAAACTCTGGATTTCCAAAGACATCAATGTGGTTTTTTTCGAACAGGATCCCCAGTTCCAGGAGGAACTTTCCATCTTAGACAATATTTTCCATCATCCCAATCCGGTTACTACCGCCATCAAAGCATTTGAGGCCGCCAGTGAAACAGAGGACACGGATGCCATCATGAGCAGTATTGAAGAAATGGATCACCTGAATGCCTGGGATTTTGACGCTAAAGTGAAGCAGATTTTCAGCAGACTGTATATTGATCACCTGGTGCAGCCGGTGAAATCTTTGAGCGGGGGCCAGCGCAAAAGAGTGGCCCTGGCCCGTACACTGATAGATATCAGTTTCGGAAAAACGGAAGCACTGCTGATCATGGATGAACCCACCAATCACCTGGATATAGAAATGGTGGAATGGCTGGAGAATTATTTGAACAAGGAAAATATCACCTTGCTGGTTGTTTCGCATGATCGTTATTTCCTGGATAATGTATGCAATGAAATCTGGGAAATGGATCGAAGCGAGCTTTTTACTTATAAAGGAGATTACGAAAACTACCTGGAAAAAAAATCCATGCGTATCGAATCCGATCTGGCCAGTATTGATAAGGCAAAAAATTTATTTCGGAAAGAACTGGAGTGGATGCGTAAACAACCCAAGGCAAGGACAACAAAATCCAAAAGCCGGCAGGATGCTTTTTATGTCGTGGAGGCGAAGGCCAAACAAAACCTGGATGAACAGAATCTGACGCTTCAGATGAAAATGAGCCGGCTCGGTGGTAAAATTGCCGAATTCAAAAAAGTTAATAAGAGTTTCGGAGAAAAAATAATCCTGAAAGGATTTGACTACACATTCAAAAAAGGAGATCGCATTGGCGTTGTTGGCAAGAATGGAGCTGGTAAAACGACCTTTCTGAATATGCTTCAGGGTATTGAACCAGCCGACAGTGGCAAAATCAATATAGGTGAAACCATAGTGTTTGGAAACTACTCACAAACGGGGTTGGTTATTAAGGAGGATGTACGGGTTATTGAATACGTAAAGAATATTGCAGAAAATTTTCCCCTGGCGGATGGCAGTTCCATGAGTGCCGGCGAATTCCTGAAATTATTTTTATTTCCGTCCGACAAACAGTTTACTTATATATCTTCTTTGAGTGGCGGGGAAAAAAAGCGGTTATTTTTATTATCCATTCTTTTCAAAAATCCAAATTTTTTGATTCTGGATGAACCAACCAATGATTTGGATCTTCCGACTCTTGCTGTTCTGGAAAACTTTCTGCTGGATTTTAAGGGATGCCTGGTGATGGTATCGCATGATCGTTATTTCATGGACCGGATGGTAGATCATCTGTTTGTGTTTGAAGGTGCTGGCGTGATAAAAGATTTCCCGGGCAATTACGGGTTATACCAGCAGTGGCTGAAGGATGAGAATGCTAAAGAAAACGCGTTATCAAAACCTGTTTCCACTGCGGTGGTGAAAGAAGTGATGCCCGCATCCGGCAAACCAAAACTTTCCTATAAGGAAAAGCAGGAACTGGAAAAACTTGAAAAGGAAATCAGGGATCTCAACAGGGAAAAAGCGCAGATAACTGAAAAACTCCATGACGGAACGATCAATTTTGATATGATTCAGCAGCTATCTCAGCGTTTTAATGTTGTGGAGGAAACGTTACAAACAAAGGAATTCCGATGGCTTGAACTGAGTGAACTTCTTGAAGCCTGATGGTGGAAGCGGGAAGCTCGAAGATGGGGGCGGGATGCCCGAAGCTTTAAAAGAGTAGTTTATAGCTAAACTCAACTTCCAGACTTTCAGTCTTCCAGTCTTCCAGACTAGTTCTGCCCGCTTTTGATCAGACACTGTATCAGAAATGAACATCCTTCGCCTTTTCGAATTTTAACTCGCTGAGAATCACAGTTTAATTTTACTGGCATCGCTTTGGCATCGCGGATGACACAGAAAGTTTAAATTTGTCATGATGCTGAGTAATAATCTACGTACCGCTTACCGGAACCTGAAACGTCACAAGATATATTCATTTATAAATGTATTAGGGTTGGCAGTAAGCCTCGCGGCCTGCTGGCTAATTGTTCTTTATATCACAGATGAACTGAGTTTTGATCGATTCAATATAAAAGCAGATCGAATTGTCAGGGTGGTGCAGCATGAATCCTGGGATGGAGGTAATATGAATATTGCTGTAACCCCCGCACCTCTTGCTCCCCGGTTGAAACAGGAATTTCCACAAATCGAAGATGTAGTAAGGATAGATGCCGAAGGAGGTGACCTGGTCGCCCACGGAAATGGCACACTTAAAATAAAGGATATTATTTTTGCTGATCCTTCGCTCTTCAAAATTTTTAGTTTTGATTTCCTGGAAGGCAATGAGGAAACCGCTTTAAAAGATCCTCAATCGATCGTTATAACTGAGGGCCTGGCGCATACTTTATTTGGATCACAGGAATCCTTTATTAATCAGGTCATAGAATTTCCAGGTGGCAGTCCTGCCAGGGTTTCGGCGGTTATAAGTGATATTCCCCGGAATAGCCATCTCCGTTTTTCAGCGGTCCGGCCAATGCCTGCCGGTTTATCAGGGAGCTGGCAAAATTCTTCATTATATACATATTTATTGTTGAAAAATCCTGAGTCATTGCCAACACTTCGTCGGTTGCTACCGGCATTTGAGGATGGAGCTATTCGAAAGGAGATCAGGGCAACCCAATATCAATTGGAATTACAGCCGCTGGCTTCTATTCATTTGCAGTCCAATCTGGATTATGAAATCAGTCCTAACAGCAGTTTGAGCAGGATCTATATTTTTGGCGCTATCGGCTTATTGATTCTTTTTATAGCAATCATCAACTATGTGAACCTCGCCACTGCAAGGGCATCATCCAGAGTAAAAGAAATCGGGATTCGCAAAACCCTGGGATCCGGCAGATGGCAATTAACAGCTCTCTTCATTACGGAAGCTGCGCTGGTTACGCTGCTGGCGGGATTGGCAGCACTCGTACTGGTCAGATTTTCCATGCCTGTTTTTAACATGATTACCGGAAAAAATCTTGCGCTCTGGCGATTTGGTCTCTGGCCAACCATTGGTTTTATTGTATTATTTTCTATTGTGGTTGGCATGATCAGCGGGATTTATCCTTCGCTGTTACTCTCCCGCTTCCAGACAATTCCGGCCTTGAAAGGCGACACTGGAAAAATGGGCGGCACGGTATTTTTCAGAAAATCATTATTGGTCCTGCAATTTGTTATTACCGTTTTTATGATTTCGGCTTCTTTCATCATCTATAAGCAATTAGAATATGTGAACCACGCCGATCTCGGTTTTAATAAGCAACAAGTGGTCACATTTCATATTGATAATAAAAGTCTTCGTTCCCAGATTACGGTCATCAAATTCAAATTACTGCAAAACCCGTTGATAGAAAATGTAGCCGTAGCCGGAAATCCAATTGGGAACAATGATCTGGGTAAACGTGGTTATTATTATGAGAACAACCAGCAGGCCATCTCACCGCAAACGAAATCTGTTCAGGAATTGATGGTGGATGCGGATTATTTGAAAACGATGCAAATTGGATTAAAAGAAGGCAGAAACTTTTCTGATCATATTAGTACAGATCTGACGAATGCAGTTTTAGTAAATGAAACGCTGGTGAAAGAATTGGGCTGGACGAATGCCCTGGGAAAGAAAATGATTTCGATGAATGACAGGGATGGGCAACCGAAAACCGTCGTGGGAGTGATTAAAGATTTTCATACCTATTCTTTCCAGCATAAAGTGGAGCCTCTCGTTTTGATATTGCCGCCTAATGCAAAAGAACAGGATAATCTGTATGTGCGTTTGGCCAAAGGAAAAGCGAATGAAGCCATGGCTTACCTGGAACAGACATATAAGAGTTTTGATCCGGGAAATAGCGCGGAGTATCATTTCCTCGACCAGAATTTCGCAAATCAATATGAATCGGAACAGAAGCAGGGAAACCTTTCTTTGTTGTTTACAGTGCTGGCAGTAATACTTTCCCTGGTAGGTCTGTTTGGACTGGTAAGTTTTACAGTGCAGCAACTCACAAAAGAAATAGGCATACGTAAAGTACTCGGCGCCTCCCTTTTCAATATCGTGCAGCTTTTATCTGGAAACTATTTGAAATTAGTAGCTATTGCAGCCTGTATCGCCCTGCCCGTTTCGTGGTTTGTAATGGACCGCTGGCTATCGGATTTCGCATATAGGATTCCCCTTCAGATCAGTGTTTTTATAGCTGCCGGATGCCTCTGTGCCATCCTGGCCATGCTTACGTTGGGGATTCAGGGTTTGAAAGCAGGATTGGTGAACCCCATAAAAAGTTTGCGAACTGAATAACCACACTAAGTATGGGAGTATGAGAGTGTCGGGAAATTTAATTAAATTCACTCTCATACTCCCATACTCTTAACTCTTAACTTCTTGCCATATGCCCACCGAACTCACCCCGGTATTATTAAAAGACAGTCTGGCCAATCCCGCACCTCTTGGTTTATTTGGATTTGGGATGACAACGGTATTATTAAATCTTCATAATGCCGGTTTTTACGAAATGAATTCCATGATCCTGGCCATGGGTCTTTTTTATGGAGGATTGGCACAGGTTATAGCGGGCATACTGGAATTTAAAAAGAACAACACGTTCGGCATGACGGCTTTTATTTCTTATGGTTTTTTCTGGATATCACTGGTCGCACTCATCTTCATGGCGAAATGGGGCTGGATATCTGCTACCCCTGGAACCGCACTGGTAGCATATCTTGTGATGTGGGGCATTTTTACTTTATTATTATTTATTGGCACATTGAAAATTAATAAAGCATTGCAACTGGTTTTTGGCTCACTAACCATTTTATTTTTTTTGTTGGCCATAGGCGACGCAACAAAAAATGAGTCCATCACCCATCTCGCGGGATATGAGGGTATCCTCTGCGGAGGCCTGGCCATTTATACAGGTATCGCCAATCTGCTGAATGAAGTTTTTGGATACATAGTTTTACCACTCGGACCGGTAAAGCTTAAAGCCTAACGCTGAACGCTGAACGCTTTCATTTACGGTCAACGGTCAACAGTCAAGGGTCAACGGTCAACGAAATCCGTCAACCGTCAACCGTCAACCGTCAACCCTCAACGGTCAACGGTCAACGAAATCCGTCAACCGTCAACCGTCAACCGTCAACCGTCAACCGCCAACCACCAACCACCAACTTTGAAAGATGATTTCGTAATTTTGCGGTATGGACAATACGCAGGTTCAGTTGGAAGTACCCAAAAAACTGGTGATCGTAGGAGGAGGGTTCGGCGGGGTCAATCTGGCTCTACAGTTAAAAAATGATCCGGATTTTCAAATCATACTGGTAGACAAAAACAATTACAATTTTTTCCCACCACTCATTTACCAGGTTGCTACCGGATTCCTGGAAAATTCGAATATCAGTTATCCATTCCGCAAATTATTCAGGAGATATTCAAATATTCATTTCCGGCTTGGTGAACTGATCAAAGTAAATCCTGAGTCACATACTATTCATTTGAATAACGGCGAGATAACGTACGACTATCTTGTATTTGCAACGGGTGCGGAATCCAATTATTTTGGAATGGAGAATATCCGCAAGAATGCCATTCCGATGAAAAACGTGAATGATGCATTGAACATGCGGAATACCTTGCTTCAACGACTGGAACTGGCAACCATCATTAATGATCAGGCGGAAAGAAAAAGACTGGTCACAATCGTGGTAGCGGGTGGCGGCCCCACCGGCGTGGAAGTTTCCGGAATGCTTGCAGATTTGCGCCGGCACAGCTTGCCCAAGGATTATCCTGAATTATTGGGAACCGGTGCGAATATTTACCTGGTGGACGGGGGTGAACATTTACTTGCGCCAATGAGTACAGCCTCACAGAATGATACCTTCGAAGCACTGAACAAAATGGGTGTCATCATCAAATTGAAAACTCAGGTAAAAGACTTTGTGAATGACCGGGTAATTCTTTCAACCGGTGAAGTTATTGAAACCAGAAACCTGATCTGGACGGCAGGTGTTACGGCAATGAGCTTTGAAGGAATTCCAACTTCTTCTTATGGCAGGGGAAAAAGAATGTTGTGCGACCCCTTTAATAAAGTAGCCGGTGTAGATGATATTTATGCAATCGGCGATACCTGCATGCAAACCCACGAAACAGAATATCCAAACGGGCATCCACAGCTCGCCCAGGTTTCACTTCAGCAGGGCAAATTGCTGGGCCGGAATTTTAAAAATATGATGGAAAACAAACCGCTCAAGGCATTTCATTATAAAGACCTTGGTACGATGGCCATTATAGGCAGGAATAAAGCGGTCTGCGATTTACCCCATCATATTCACTTCAAGGGATTCATCGCATGGTTTATGTGGTTGTTTGTGCATCTTATGTCGCTGATAAATTACCGCAACCGTATAAAAACCCTGTATAACTGGACGGTTGCCTACCTGAACAAAGACCAGTCACTTCGCTTCATCGTTCGGCCAAAAGATCCTGACGAAAACCCCTGATTTTATTCATTCAATTATTCATCTTATGGCCATACAAAATTTTCAAAACCATACCAGGTATTATACCCCGCATCATTTTATTTTTTATCCATTGCTGCTTGTTGCGTTGTTTGCATCGGCCGTTGCATATAGTCATCATCCGGAACAAAGCGAAGTGTGGATTGCGATCATCGCAATATTCATTTTTATCGGTTGCTCGACTTTTATGATGCGGCAGCACTATGCACTCGGAAATCAAGACCGCATTGTACGGTTGGAATTGCGTTTCAGATATTATGTCATGACAGGTAAAAGACTGGAACCACTTGAATCGAATCTTAGTTTCGGACAATTGACGGCACTTCGTTTTGCGTCAGACGAGGAATTAGCCACACTGGTAGAACGTGCTCTAAAAGAAAATTTGAGTGCCCGCCAGATAAAAAATTTGATTGTTCACTGGTTGCCCGATCATATGCGGGTTTAGTGCGACAAGGCACGATAATTTATATAATAGTATATAAGCGGTTCCATCCAACCGCCTTTTAAATATGGCATTTCTTTCGAAGCATTTATTTATCAGGAGATCGTCTATTCCATCTGGAGGACGCGGTTTATTTACGCGTAAATTGATCCGGAAGGGATCACGAATTATTGAGTATAAAGGAAAAGTTACCACCTGGAAGGAAGTGAATCATCGCGAGGGGACAAATGGATATATTTATTTTATCAACCGTAAACACGTCCTGGATGCTTTTACCTATCGGAAAGCCCTTGGCCGCTATGCCAATGATGCCAGGGGGATGAAACGTAAAAAAGGGCTGAAAAATAATGCCGCTTATGAAACAATTGGACTAAAAGTGTATATAGATGCGGTTGAAGATATTCCGGCAGGCACTGAAATTCTTGTAGGATATGGGAAGGAATATTGGGATGCATTAAGACACAATCAACATATTTCAAATAAAGGATGAGGAATATGGCGATATCCGGTTTTTTAACCGGCTAATAACTGCCGATGCACCATAAGGAACCGTAGAAGCCAATACAGACAAGAGTTATACACGTCGGTCGGTAGGTAAAGGAAAATCCTGCAATTTATTCCCGAAATCATTTGAAAAATGTTTTGATTTCATGAAATAATTTTTACTTTTATGGAAAGCGATTTGCTTCTTTTTCCCGCACTTTCCCTATAAGCATTATTCGGCTAATGTTTGACGGTCCTGCGATCTGTGATCCATACCTATGAATAGATTTACATATGTATTAAACAGATCAATCGATGCAGTTAACAAGCAAGATCCCTGGCCTGGATGAAAAATTAGACGGCTTACTTTCCCTTTTGATGCACGAATATGAAGATCAGCCCGCTATAGCAATGGGAGGCTTCTATGATCGGTATGGTGAATTCTTCGGAGAGGAACTTCATAACCTGCAGGAAATTCTTTTTGAAGACGGATTGGTGCGTTGTTTTGTCGGTCAGGACGGGCTGGAACTGGAAATAACCCAAAAAGGAATTTCTTTCATGTCCAAGGGCGGTTATTCCAGTGAAATCCGGGAAGAAATGATCAGTCATGATGATGCGTTAAGAGCCCAAAAGAAATCTGCATTCTGGAATAACCTCATTACAACCGCCTTTGTAATCGCAATCGCAATTTGTTTTTACCTGCGCCACAGGCCTGAATAAAAGCGGAAAGCTCAAAAAGAGCAAAGCATAAAGCCTTCCTCAACGGCATCCCCGCCGAAACACACATCTTTTTCAGGCCGAAAATCAAAAAGTTATCCTGAGTCATTGGGAAACATCCTGCATGCCGGAATAACTACTCCGGCTATTATCATGTATTAAGTAAAAGAAAATTGGACATCCATTTAGTCCTTTTTATTGATTTGGGCGTCTATCATATTTAGGAATTTATTTTGTTATAGATTTCTGCATACAGAAACCTAAACTGTACATTTGAATATGAAACGAATACTCTCACTGGCCATCTTTTTATTATTTGCCTTCGTCACAAAGTCACAAAACGGGGTTCCTTACAACTGGTCATATTCAGCCAAAAAAATAACTGATAACGTGTATGAGTTGCATTTCCATGTTGACCTGAATAGCCCCTGGCATACTTATTCGCAGTTTACTCCGGACGGCGGACCGGTTCCGACAAAATTCAGCTTCACAAAAAATCCACTGTACACGCTGGATGGAACAGTTAAAGAAAACGGCAGCCTGATTCAAAAACACGAAGCGGTGTTTGGCGTTGATGTAAAATATTTTAGCGGAAAAGTAGATTTCGTTCAATTGGTGAAATTGAAATCCAAGGCAAAAACAAACTTCACCGGATCTGTTGAGTTTATGGTTTGTAATGATCAGCAGTGCCTTCCGCCGGCAACCCAAAAATTTTCCATTGCATTGAACTGATATGAACAAAACTCTCGTTATCGGGGCGTCCGGACAAATTGGAACGGAGCTTACACTGGCACTCAGGCAGCAGTTCGGGGGAGAAACAATTATTGCCGCTGACCTCAAAAGAGAAGCGGATCTTCTGAAAGGCACAGGACCCTTTCTTCCTTTAGATATTATGGATAATGAAATCCTTCGTGTGCAGGTACGTCGTCACGAAGTAAAAACAATTTATTTATTGGTTGCCATGCTTTCGGCTGCCGGTGAGAAAAATCCAATGCTTGCCTGGCATCTGAATATGCAAAGCCTCATCAATACTTTGGAAGTAGCCCGGGAAGAAGGAGTTGAAAAAGTTTTCTGGCCAAGCAGTATCGCAGTTTTTGGAATGGATGCTCCAAAGGAAAATTGTCCCCAGGATGCCTATGCGGCACCATCAACCGTTTATGGTATCAGCAAACTGTCGGGAGAACAATGGTGTCATTATTATTTTTACCGATACGGAGTAGATGTGCGTAGTATCCGTTATCCGGGCCTCATCAGTTACAAAACATTGCCGGGTGGCGGCACTACGGATTATGCCATAGAAATTTTTCATTCTGCAATCAGGGGAGAAACGTATAATTGTTTTCTGCGCGCCGATAAGCGGTTACCGATGATGTATATGGACGATGCCGTACGTGCAACCATTGAACTCATGGAAGCGCCGGAATCCAAAATATCTGTACGTACTTCATATAACCTTGCCGGTATCAGTTTCACTCCCGCAGAAATTGCGCGGGAAATCAAAGCTCTTGTGCCGGGGTTCAAAATCGAATATGAACCCGATTTCAGACAGGCTATTGCAGATTCCTGGCCCGAGTCTATCGATGACCGGGTGGCCCGGGAAGACTGGGGGTGGAAACCCTCCTTTAACCTGAAAAATATGACGGAAGAAATGCTTCATCATATTAGTCCGGGCCTGGCGGTGTCAACAAGGAGATGACAGTTGAAATCAAATCAAAAAACAATTACTTTTGCAGCCCGCGTCGAGGTAGCTCAGCTGGTTAGAGCATCGGATTCATAACCCGAAGGTCGGCAGTTCAAGTCTGCTCCTCGATACAAGTAAAAGACTCTTTTGGGTCTTTTTTTGTTTAAAACAGGCCGTCATCGGATTCATATCCGCCAGCTGGCGGACGGCAGTTCAAGTCTGCTCCTCGCTGCATCCTAAAAAAGCCCTGTTCGGGGTACCCGTCCTGACATTTACCCTCTTCAGATAAAGCGGCTTCCCAAATATGGAAAAGATCGGCATCCGCTGCCCTAATACTATCGGATGCGCAATTAGCCTCCACCGCCCAACAATCTATGAAGCAATATGCGTCGGGGACACTTTGCGCCTGTCCAATCGTCGGGGCTTGGTCCTTATCTTTTTCTTCTTTTGTTTGGTAGAAATCAATTAAGTCATTTTTCATCATTTGCATTTTATGCTAAAATGCAAAATCTCCCTGACAGCAAATTGCAAAAAAGATTTTTACTTATCTGTGGGTAGTCATTACATATCACATTTTACTAGTCTGAGTTTCCAAAGTCCGTGAACCAATTATGATTCGGTCATTTTGCAAAATAGCTTTGATCATTATTGCACAACAAACGGCTTTTTATGTACAACATCCCTAAACAAATCGTACTGGTCGGAGGCGGTTATGCCTCCGTCTGGGCTTACAGGTCGATTATAGACGAGTTACAGCTGGAAATGATAGCGGGTCAGGTTGAAATCAAAGTAATTTGTCCCGATGAATGTCATGTTTTTCACGGGTGGACAGCGGAATGTCTTGTCGGAATCATAGCAGATCAAAACAGACTGAGCAGGTTGACGGAGATTTTTAAATACGCTGAAGTAATAAAGGGGAAAGCGGTATATATCGACCCGGAGTCTAAAAAGATCGATGTTGCGCTTAGTTCAGGAACCAAACGATGGGTTTCCTATGATCAGATTTTGCTCGCAACGGGTTCTGCAGATTCTGCTTTGGTAACAGGCATTGAGAGGCATGCCTTCCGCCTGAAATCTGAAGATGCTTATCATGCAACAAAAAGACGGATTAAATATTTGCTTGAGAAGGCTGCGGAGTCAAACAGGTTGAAGACAAAAAAAACAATCCGTTTCATTATTGCAGGCTGCGGATTTACGGGTTTGGAAATTGCGTCAAATCTTGCTGAATTGATTCAGGATTTAAAAAAACAATATTCAGGCTTTATGCAGGCGGACATCTCCATTTATCTGATTAACAGCAAAAAAGATTTGTTGCCGGATTTACCTTCAGGTTTCAGGCGAATCAGGAAGTATTCTGAAAAAACACTGAGTAAATACGGAATAGAAATAATAAACCAGACTAAAATTACCTGCGTTACGGATCACGGTGTATTTCTGAATGACGGTTCATTTATAGAGAGTGATGTGGTTATATCTACAATAGGTCAGGTTCGTAACATTATTCCGGGAACAGAAAATCTGAACAGGGATTCAGAAAATAAATTATTTACAAATTCTTTTCTCCAGACAATCGGTCACCCGGATGTCTGGGTAGCCGGAGACTCATCAAATGCAAGGAGTACAGGAAATAAGAATATATGTCCCGCCAACGCGCTTTGGGCAATCAAACTGGGTGAACATGCAGGGAGGAATATGGCAAGAGCTATACTCGCCCGGTCATTGAAGCCTTTTTCATATCGCGGGCTCGGACAATGCGCCAGTCTTGGCATCGGTAAAGGCATCGGTGAATTATATGGTATCCAGTTTACGGGATGGATTGCCTGGATCATGCGGTGGATTTTCTTTCAGCACTTCATGCCGTCAAAAAAAACAATGTGGCGGGAAATGAAAGACTGGCTGACTTTCTTCATTTCAGTAAAACGAAAATATTTCGGGTTAAATGTTTATGAAAGAGATGGAATTTTTCATACAGAACATCGTCGTACGAAAGGTTTGAAGATTATGCCATTTCTGGCCGGCATAATTTGGGATTAAGCCAATCATCTTTAACAATCAGTATAAAAAATATTTATGAACACAACTCAATTTAATGACAAGGTCTGTCTGGTAACCGGTGCTTCCAGCGGTATCGGAAAAGCATTGTCACAGAAGTTAAATAACATGGGCGCCATCGTAATTCTTACTGCGCGAAACAGGGAAAATCTGGAAATCGTAAAAGCAGAATGTAAGCATCCGGACAAAATTCGAATTCTGCCCTTTGATATGGAAGAGATAAAAACGATTGAATCTTTTGCACATGAGGCATGGAATTTATTTCAAAAAATCGACTTTGTTTTCTTAAATGCAGGAATGGCGATACGGGATATGGTACATCTTACCGATCTGGAAATAGTTTATAAGGTGATGAATATTAATTTTTTCAGCTATGTCGCACTGAGTAAAGCCGTGTTGCCTTATATGCGTGAAAAAAAACATGGTTGTTTTATTGTTACAAGCAGCTTGTGTGGAAAATTTGGAGTTCCCAAGTTGAGCGCATATTCAGCGTCCAAACATGCATTGCATGGTTTCTTTGAATCTTTGCGCGCAGAATATGAACCGGATGGTATAAAAGTAACAATGATCACAGCTGGTCTTGTCAAAACGGATATTACGGTACATGCATTAAAAGGAAACGGAAACATCGACGGGAAAATGCAGGCATCAGTT
>Ga0206943_1164_pt2 | contig 15674 bp, 13 predicted proteins | sample Alteio_BWOrgHeat_7_FD_153243 | JGI IMG/M metagenome (GOLD analysis project Ga0206943, IMG submission 153243) | Enriched cells from forest soil in Barre Woods Harvard Forest LTER site, Petersham, Massachusetts, United States -... | ecosystem: Environmental > Terrestrial > Soil > Temperate forest > O... | reverse complement strand
ATCCGTGAATTCGTAGAGCGCGTAGAAATTCGTTTGCTTGCTGTACTTGTAGTCCAATTCCGGGGAAATCACGTATTTGGTGTAGGTCTCCGGGGCCAGGCCACCCGAATCCGTTCCGCGCTCGGCATAAATATCCAAAGTCGCGTCCAGCTTGGCCATCGGCTTGGTCATGATTTTATATTCTATCCGGTCTATATCTATGGTGTTGGAAACGTAGCCAAAGCTGGAAGTGCGGTTGAGTGTCAAAGTTTGGCTCACGGACGCAGATAACTTATTGGTTACTGAAAATTCGCCACTCCACGTGCTGGGCTGGCTGTGGTCGCCATTGGTGCCATCCTGCTGAAATAAATACTGGGTGTAGCCCAAGGTGGTGGTGTAAGTCCAGTTCTTCGCAATTTGCCCGGCCAATGTGGCGCCCACATACCAATTGCGGCTGTTGTTCTCCAAATTCTGCTGGTAATAATTGAGCGTATACGAGCCATCGAGTCGCAGCGTGGTGCCATTGTCGAAAGCATAGCGCACACCGCCGGAGCCGGTATATTGCCAGCGGCGCAAAAAGCTGAACTCCGATTCCTGGGGAAACACGTCGTAACGATATGCTCCCCCGTACAGCGTAACCTTGCCCAAGTCCCAGTCGCCGCTCAATCCGAGCTGGTTCATAAACCGGCCAAAGGCCCGCACGTTCGTGATGATTTTGTTGGTCGCCGGATCAATCGCAAAGGCGTCACTCGGCTGCACGGAATAATTGAAGGAATCGTAAACAGTCAGCGTAAACGTGGCAAAGCGGACGGAAAAGGCCAGTCTTGAATCCGGCGAAACTGCGGCAAAATTCGTGTAGGAACTGAGATCCTGATGGATCACATATTGTTCATACGCCACGCCGAGCTGCAGGGAGAAGTTGTTCATCTGCGTTAGCGGGCAATCCACGGCCAGTGTTATTCCCGGCCGCAGAATAATATCACTTTCCTTGCTGCTGTTGGAATAATTGATGTTGTCGTTAAACTCCATTTCGAAACTGGCTTTAACGTCAATCTTCGCCGGGCCAATCCGGAAAGTGCTCTGTTTCTCGTCCGGATTCTCGTCCTGGGCGTGGGCCCGGGCCGCCAAAAGTTGGCTGGCCAGAATACCCAAAAGCAGGGTCTTCCAAAAACGCTTTTGCCAGGCACCCCATTTTTGCCCTAACAACCCTGCCATGGCTTGGGATAGGTATCTACTCGACTTCATGTTTTAGAGCAAACCCCCCAGCAAAGTAGGAACCATTCCAACAGAATTGCTCCGTTGGGCTTGGCGGATTGCTATATCAGACATTTGCATTTGCAAATAGGGTGTTATCCCTAATATATTAGTGGTATTAAAATGAGGTATTTGCTTCAATCAAGCAAGGTAATCCCGGAATAGTGGTCAAATTTTTACATATTTTTACCACTAGAGTTGCTGCCTTTTTGGCCGATTTTATCTACAGTCATATTTGCGCTGACGTATTCCATACACCTTTTATCGGACTAAAATGAAAATGCCTAACCTTAATTCGTTAGTTTTACGACCTTTGTCGCTGATGGCGCTTTTGGCCAGCTCGGTTTCTTCCCACGCCGCCTCCACTGAGGCTGCTCCCGGCTCTTCCCTCGCGCCCGCCGCTTCAGCATCGGACACCGCCGCCGTCCCGCTGGAGTTAACACCCGAAGCCTTGTCCAAAGAAAAGATGATTGTGAAAATCAACATCGCCCGCTGGTTCTCCGGCGCCACGTTGATGCTGGATCAGAATGGCTCGCTCACCCCATACGCTTTTACTGATCGCGCCCTCGCTGCGCCCTATGACGCATTGTTGAGCGACGACTCTTCCGCCGCCATTCCGCTCAAGCAGGGCGAAACCCGCATTGTGGTGGACATTGGTGGCCTTCGCACTGTGCAGAGTTTTGGCTTCCTTAGTTTTAATGCCGGCGGCTCGATGGATATTTACTACAGTGATTCAAAAGACACGGTTAAATCCACCAAAACGGATCCGTCTACGTGGAAGTCGGCCGATGCCCATCGGGATTTTAATGCCAAGCAAGTCACCAGTTTGAATTTCGGGGCCATTGAAGCCCACTACGTCATGATCGTGTTTACGATCAACCAACCGGGCACCATCAGCCCGCTGTCTTTAATCGGCACCATCACAACTGCCAACGGCACGGCCGTCGCCCCCAAGCAGCAATCGGAACACAAGCCCGGCGACTCCGGCAAGATCAACGACGAAGACTTGGTGGAATTCGACTACGCAATGAGCGCCTTTGGCACCAAGGTCACCCACCTTACCGGCGGCGAGCTCAAAGAAGCCCAAAACCCTCTCGGCAGTGACCCGCAGCAAAAGCTGACCCTCGGGGACATTCCACAAGCTGAAAAAGAAAAGAAGATCAACCTGGCCAACATCTTCGTCGTGGATATGGGGCAGCAGCGCGACATCAATAAAGTATCCATGCTTTATAATACGGATAAAGCGGGCAAATTTGAATTCTACCTGCTCAGTGATTTGCCCACCAAGCCGGCCCCCGGCAAAACCGCCGAGGCTATCTTCTCCGCGCACCCCGTGCAGTTCGCCGCCAGCGCCGGTTCCTTTGCCGAAGCCTTGATGCTCGCGCAGGACAATTCCGCTCCTACCGTCAATCTCGACTACCTGCCTGATAATTTCTTCGACACCCACAAGCCTACCTTCGTGCAGGATGTCGGCACCAACAACGACGGTCGCGCTTCGCAGACCTACGACAACAACCAGAGTTGCCGTTACGCCTTGGTTCGCTGGGTGCCGACCATTCCCGGTCAATCCGCTCCCGTGGACATCTTCAAGGTTAACCTTATCGGCAAAGTACCGGTCAGCAACTTTGTAGGAGCCTCCCAGGTAAACAGCCTCGCACTTGGCCTGCCTCAAGGAGCAGGTGGCAATCCGGGAGGCACGCCTAACCCCGATCCGAATCCCGGCCCCGGCGGTGGCCATACTGGCAATCCGGGCGGTGGCGGCAACCCCGGTGGTGGTGGTAACCCGGGAGGTGGTGGCGGCGGCGGCGGTGGTGGTGGCGACCCAGGTGGCGATCCGCCGCCCACGACGCCTCCCGTCAGCGCCTAAAGCGCTGCGGGAAGCCGGGCAAATTATTGAAATTCTAACGACCCGGCGGTTACTTCACCGCTTCGTCGTACCATTTCTCAATCTGCGTCCAATTCACGACATTCCAGAATGCCGTGATATAGTCAGGGCGGCGATTCTGGTATTTCAAGTAGTACGCGTGCTCCCACACGTCGAGGCCCAGAATCGGATCACCATAAACTTCGGCGACACCTTTCATTAAAGGATTGTCCTGATTGGGCGTCGAAGTGATGGCGAGGGACTTGTCGGCCTTCACAATGAGCCAGGCCCAACCGCTGCCGAAGCGCGTCGTCGCCGCTTTGCCAAAGGCTTCCTTGAACGCATCAACGCTGCCGAAAGCCTTCGTAATCGCCGCTGCCAGCGCACCCGAGGGCGCCCCGCCCGCTTTGGGCCCGATGGATTTCCAAAACAAGGAGTGGTTGGCATGGCCGCCACCGTTGTTGCGTACCGCACCACGAATCGCTTCCGGCACTTTGGACAAATCGCCAATCAGTTCGTAAATGCAGTCCGGCGCGTTCACTCCGGCATCGGCCAATGCTTTATTGACGTTGGTCACGTACGCATTGTGGTGCTTGTCGTGGTGGATCTCCATCGTGCGCGCATCAATGTGCGGCTCGAGGGCGTCGTTGGCGTAAGGCAGGGCGGGGAGTGTGTAAGGCATAGGGATGAGTGGTTGAGTTGAAAAAGGGTGAGTCAGCTAACAAAACCCCCTTTCCGCCCAGCGTCAACTCCGCACCGTTACCCAATTCACCCCAGCCGCGTCGGTTTCTTCCGTTTTTTTGCCTTGGGCTCCAACCACCAGCGGTAGTGCTTCCCCGCCCAGTGCGCCCCGGCATAGTCCACCCCAATCCGGGCCCCGCGGCGTTTTCGCCACTCGGCGGGAACTTCCGCCGGTCCTTCAATCCACAATCCAGCTTGGCGCGAACAAGGCTTCCCATCGAAATCCTTGGTTATTCCCAGCCCCTTTGTCAGCCGCCCCGGCCCAATGTACCCCTCCACCCCTCGCAACAATATCGCCGCTGGATAACCCTCCGGCCCGGTGACCAGGTTCAACATCCAATGCACGCCATAGCAAAGATACACATACCAAAAACCTGGCGGCCCGAACATCACCCGGTTTCGGGGCGTCTCCCCACGCGATGCGTGCGATGCCCGATCCTTGAATCCACAATACGCCTCCACTTCCGTAATCAGGACCCGTGTGACTTTTCCATTCGCCTCGCGATGGCAAAGGCTTCGGCCTAACAGCGCCGGCGCCACAAGTGTGGCTGGCTGATGCCACAGTTTTTCCAAATCCTTCATTTTCAAAAATCCTTCTGCTTCGTATCCAGTATAAGCGTCACTGGCCCGTCATTCGCCGCGCAAATGTCCATCATCGCTCCAAAGACACCTTGGGGCACAGGCTTGCCCATCGCTGCCTCCAATGCCACATGAAACTTCGTTAAAAAATCTTTCGCAAATTCCGGCGGTGCTGCACGGTTAAAAGAGGGTCGCGTGCCTTTTTTCAAATTCCCAAAAAGCGTAAACTGACTGATGAGCAGTATCTGCCCGCCCGTATCGGCCAACGCCAGATTCATCCGGCCTTCTCCATCCTCAAACACCCTCAAGGCCGGCAATTTATTTGCCAGCCACGCGATGTCTTCCTCCGTGTCCGCTGCCTCCACCCCGGCAAAAACCAGCAGCCCCGGCCCAATCGTGCCGACGATTTTCCCTTCGACAGCCACACTGGCTTCCTTGACTCGTTGAACGACGGCGCGCATGGCCCCAATCTAAAATCTCAGAGGGAAAAGGGAACTGAAATCTTTTCACTTGCTGGCCAGCACCAACCCTACGGCACATAACAACAACAGTCCACCAACCAACCTCCGCCCCATCACCGCATTACCGACACTACCTTCCCGCACCCCAAACCAGGACGACGCTGCCCAGACCAAAATCACGCTCCACAGTCCGCGGGTGCTGTAAACGATGTTTACCGCCGTCGCCGCGCCATGCTGTGCAATCGTGTACGCCATGCCGCCGGATTGCGCCCCGCAAATGACCGCCCCCGCCAACCCCCAACGCATGGCCACTGGCGGTACGGAGCGGAATGACCCGCGAAAAAATGGAATCATCACAAGGGATTCTACGGCCACCGCACTGAACATCACGGCGGAAAATGGAATCGCCCCCAGAACGCTGCCATGAATCTGCAACATCACATCATTGAGCCCATATAATCCGGCTGACATCACGGCCAGAAACGCTGTTTGTGCCAGGCGCTTGCGATCATGCCATTGGGATATGCTGAGCAGAAAAACCGCCAGCGTCGCCAGCAACGCCGCCATCCACATGGTCCATGGCATGGCCACAGCGCCCACCATCACCGCCGTAAATAATGCCACAAACACCACTTTGATCCCCATCGCCGGCGCCAGCACCGTCACATCGCCCAGTCGCATCGCGAGAAAAAAGCATAACTGACCCAACGCGTAGATCAAACTGCATATCAGCGGCCATTCGAGCATGCTCCAGGTAAGCGTCTTCGGCACACTCAATAAGCCGGGCAAAAATAATACGGCGACGAGCATATTATTCAAAAATGCAATTCGCAGCGGCCCCAAGCCGCTTTCAATCGCGCGCTTGAGCATGATGGTGCCAATCGCAAAACCCACAGACCACAGCAGCGGCTGAAAGAGAAACAACGGTGTATCCATGGGCTCGGAAATTATCCGCCCAGTTCATGCCGAAGCGCGTCTTCCAACGCCGCCAGCTTCCAGGCAAAACCTGCTTCCTGCAAACGCCGGGGCTTCACCGCCAGATCCGACAAAATCGTCTCCGTCGCCATTTCGCCCAGCATCAATTTAATCGCAAAAGCCGGCGCCGCGGGCTTGAGTGATTTTTTCAACAGTCGGCCCACGATTTCCGTCAGCTCGCGATTCGTGCACACATGCGGCGACACCACATTCACCGGCCCGTGTAAATCTGGATGGTGAATCGCAAATAGCAGAGCCTCCGCCACATCATTCAGCGCCATCCAGCTCATGCGCTGCGTGCCCGGCCCCGCTGGCCCACCCATCCCGGCGTGAAATATTTTCAATAATTGCTCCAGCGCCCCACCCTCGCGTGCGAGGACGACACCCAATCGCGCATTGACCGTCCGCACACCTGCATTGACCGCTGGCGTCGTCGCCGCTTCCCACGCACAACAAACATCAGTTAAAAATCCTGTGCCCGGCGCCGCCGTTTCGTCCACCACCTCCGTACGCTTGAAGCCATAATACCCGATGGCTGACGCGCAGATAAACGTCTTGGGCCGAGCTGCTTGTGGTAAGGCCGCAATGTGCTCAGAGAGTAACCGTGTCGAAAGTACCCGGCTATCGTGGATGAGTTTCTTTGAAGACGACGTCCACCGCTGCCCTATGGTCGCCCCGGCCAGGTGAACCACCACATCAACGCCCTCCAAAGCCTTCGCGGGCATTTCCCCCTTCTCTGGATGCCAGGTCAAGGCATTGGGACGTGGTTGGTGGGCCAATTCTATAATCTCGCCGCCCGCCGCCCGCCAACGAATGGCGATAGCTTTGCCGACAAGGCCCGAAGCGCCGGTGAGCAACATGCGTCCGTAATGGGGAGTGGTCATTGGATGGTCACCCGGTCTAGCGGTTTTTAGCGCTGAGAGCAATGGCAGCATTTGTCGAATCCGCGCAGCAGCCGTCCGAGTTTATTCCCAACAAAATTTTATTTTTCCGTCCGGCCAATTTTTAAAAATCAGTTGCTAATCGGTTGACTAAATTACCGGCCTAACATCAAGTTGCCGCCATGGAGAGCGCCGCCGGTGTGCAACCGCGCAAAAAGTATTTTCTTAGCCTGACTCGTGAACAGGTGCTGCTGGGATTGATTCTGCTCGTCGCGGCGTTTGGCCGGTTTTGGCGCTTGGATTTGATGGAGTTTAAAGCCGACGAAGCGGAGGCCTTTCGACTTGCGTGTCAGGTGCTGGGCAAGCCCCTGGCTGGCAGCAGCGATACCTTTCCCCTCGCTGGCTTGACCGCCAGCATCGGCGTGCGCAATCCACCGCTTTTTATATATTTAATCGCCCTGCCACTGGTCGTTGCGCCAAGCCCCTTTGCTGCAGTGATTTTTATCGGCCTGTGTAATATTTTGGCCGTGTGGCTGTGCTACCAAGTCGGTCGAAAGTATTTTTCTCCCTGGGTCGGGCTGACTTCTGCGGCGATTTACGCGGTTTCGCCGTGGGCGCTGGTTTATTCGCGAAAAATCTGGGCGCAGGATTTATTGCCGGTGTTTGCCTGTTTGTTTTTGCTCGCCCTGTACCGCTTTCTGATGGACCAGCGTCCGCCCATGCTGGCGTGGCTCATCATTCTGGCGGGCGCCGCCATTCAGATCCATTTTTCCGCTCTCGTTCTGCTGGGTGTGTTGGCTTTTGCCATTTTCGCCGGGCGGTCAACATTTCGCTGGCGGTGGTTGGCGGCCGGCGTGGTCATCACCGTTTTACTTTATACACCTTATCTCTTATACTTGGATTCCACCCACGCCGGAGACTTTAGCCAGCTTGCCCAACGCCGTGAGGGGTGGAACGGCGGCCTTGGCGGATTAGAACGTTTTTTGCTTTCCTTACGCTTCACCTTCGCCGCTTCCAGTGCTGATTTCACGGAATTCCTCACGGGCATTCCCTGGCCTTGCGTCTGGCTGCTCAGCATAATCACGGGAGTGGCTGGCGTCGCTGGTCTAGCCTGGCCGTGTTTCGTCGAACGTACCAGACCAACTTCGCAAGCAAGGCTGACACTCTTGATTTGGTTTGCCCTGCCAATAATCGGTCTGGCCATACTGGGTCTGGTCCCCTTTCCCCATTACTTTGTCGTGCTCTTTCCCCTGCCCTTCCTGGGGCTGGCCGCGGTGTTGGAGAAAATCAGGCTTCGGTCACGCGGGCTCGGTGGTGGGTTATTGGGTGCGCTCCTAATCGGCTATGCCGTGTTTGATGTGGCGCTTTTTCGCAGCATTGAGGCGCAGGGCGGAGGCGCCGCTGATTATGGAATTGCCTACACTAACAAGGTTGCGGCGATTAACTTTGTCCTTGCTGAAAATCCCGACCAATCCTTTGTCATTGCTTCAGATTTTAACCTAAAAACTGCGGTGCCGCTGGAATATTATGTTCTCCTCGCACTCAAAACGCAGGAAAGCCATTGGACACCCAAGTCACCCGCGGCGAGGGCCTATGTGCTGGTGGACACTTTCGCTTTCAAGCTTACTCCCGAACTGATTGAGCTGACGAAGGGATTGGAACAAAAACAATTTGGACCGCTAAAAGTTTTTGTCATCCCGCTGTCCTAAGCTGTCGGCCTACGCGTTGGATTGATTTCTGCGTTTTCCCGGGACCGGGCACCAAGGCCCGTCGCGCCCGGTAGGGTTACGCCTAATAGAACCTTCTTGGACAAAAGCCTATAGTCCGCCCATCACATCCACGTTCAGTATTTTACCAACACCAAAAAAAATCAGTTATGAAAATCCAAATCGCCACCGCCTTGCTCTTTGCCTTGATAACCGCCTCCGGTTGCCAAAGCACCAATGTCAGCAGCAAAGGCGGCATCGTTCCCATTAATGAAGAGTTCAGCATCGCTGTCCCGACGCCCACCACCGTCGCCCAGGGCTCAAACGCGACTATCAATGTCACGCTGAACCGCGGACCCTATTTCAAGCAAGACGTGAAACTGGTCACCAAGACCGACGGCATCACTGTCACCCCGGCCTCCGTCGTGGTTAAGGCCAGCGACAAGCCCGAGGTACCGCTCTTCGTCAGCGTTGCCCGCGAAGCGGCCATCGGCGAGTATCGGGTCTCGGTATCGGGTACGCCTGAATCCGGCGCAGCCACCTCGACCGTGTTCATCGTTAAAGTTGTCGCCCAGTAGTTGGTCGTTGTCGGATAATCCGCCTCACCTGCTTGTGCCTTCGGGTGCAAGCAGGTGTTGCGATTTTGTCAGAGGAGCTTTCGCATTTTCTCAAAATCCTGCAAAGCGTGGCGACGGGCCGTTTCATGGTCCACGATGGGGGCCGGATAATTCTTCCCCAGCACGATCCCCGCCTTGCTTAATACATCCTTGGGCGCCCGCCACGGGGCATGAATAAATTGCGGGGGTAACTTTGCCAGCCCAGGTACATATTGGCGGATATACTCTCCTTCGGGGTCAAAGCGTTCGGCTTGGAGCGTTGGGTTAAATACCCTGAAATAGGGCGCGGCATCCGCCCCGCATCCGGCCACCCATTGCCAGCCCATCGAGTTGCTGGCCAGATCCGCATCCACCAGTGTATCCCAAAACCACGCCGCTCCTTCTGTCCATGGCTGACGCAGATGCTTGATTAAAAATGACGCCACCACCATCCGGACACGGTTGTGCATCCAGCCCGTTTGCCAAAGCTGCCGCATCCCCGCGTCCACCAATGGATAACCTGTTTGCCCTTGCTGCCATGCGCGCAACTTTTTTGCGTCTCGTTTCCACGGAAATCGCAAAAATTCCTCGCGCAGGGGCTTTTCCGGCAATTGCGGAAAATGGTAAAGCAAGTAGTGCGCGAATTCGCGCCAGCCAATTTCAGCCAAAAATTTCTGGGCGCCACCCGTTTTTGAGTTTTCCACTGCCGCGCACGCCTGTCTCGGGGAAACTTGCCCAAAATGCAAATACGGTGAAAAGCGCGACGTGGAATCCAAAGCCGGCCAATCGCGTTCCATCGCGTAACGTGGCAATCCCTGGCGTACAAACCCCAGTTCCCTCTCGCGTGCACCTTGCTGGGTCGGCCGCCATGAGGCATAAAATTCCTTGTCCCACCCCCTCCGTGGCAAAAGCTTGAATGACGCTAACGCATCGGATTTTGGCCATTTCACCGGCGTCCGCCTCGCCAGTTCCTTCAAATTTATTTTTCGCGCCTCCGGCCAAGGCTGCGTCAGGCAACACCGCCAAAAAGCGGTGAACACCTGGAATGGCCTCCCTGCTTGGTTGGCAATTTTCCCCGGATCAAACAATAGCGCCCCGGAAAATTCACCCGTTTCCACTCCCGCCTGTTGCAAATCTGCGGCAACCTTCGCATCCCGGTTTCGAACCATGGGCTCATAACGTCTGCACCAAAATACCCGTCTCGCCCCGGTTTCCTTCGCCAACGCCAAGAGTGTTTCCCCACTTGGCCCGCTGCGCAAAATTAAACGTGAATTCAACTTGCGCAATTGCCCATCCAAATCCTTCAAGGCATGGTGCAGCCACCAACACGCAGCCCCACCTGGAGCCCACTTTCCCTCCTCTTCCGGGGCCCAGATGTAAACCGGCACCACCGGCCCGCCCGCCGCTAGCGCCGCGGCCAAGGCTGGCTGATCCTGCAACCGCAAATCCCGCCTCATCCAAACGATGCTCGCGGATTTGGAAGATGCCTTGGCCATAAACCGGCCATGTTTGTGTCCCTGCATGATTTCGGCAAGGGGTAAAAGTGTACTTGCATCTTTACCGCAGATTGTCCTAGTTTATTGGCGTTAGGAATATTGATGAAAAACTCCAGCGCCAGTACCGTTCGAGCTTTGTCAGGCGGATCATGCCGTCATTGTTTGGGTTTACACTTTGTTGCCGTCTTGCTGATCGCGCTTAACTCGGCACCCCACGCTCACGCCCAGTTTACCACCCAGTTCAATGCGACCGACGACACCCGAATTTTGGCAAACTTCCCCACCTCCAACGGCAACGGTGGCCCACTAGCTGCTTATAACGACGGCACAAGCAACATCCAAAATACCCTGATCTTTTTCGACCTCTCCAGCCTGAGTGCCTACCACCAGGTCACACAAGCCACCCTGACTCTCACCCTCGACAGCTTTAATTTCCAAGGCAACAACGGCGGCGTCCCCACCTACATCTACCAACTTACCAAGCCCTGGGTTGAAAGCAGTGTCACCTGGAACACCACGGATGGCTCCACACCGTGGACCACCCCCGGCGGTGACATGGTCGGCACTTCCGGAACCTCCCTGACCGCGCCCTTTGCCAGCAACAGCACCTCCGTCCCCGGTGGCAATACCGTTGATGGCCAGACTTTCACCTTCGATGTGACCAACCTCGTCAATTCCTGGCTCGCCGGGATGCCCAATGACGGCATGGCTGTTGTTCCCTCCGGCGCCCACACTGCTCTCGAGTTTTACAGCAACAACACCGGCCCCGGCCCCAGCATTAGCATTGATGTCCCCGAACCGGGCGCCTACGCCGCACTCGCCGGGCTGGTGGCTTTGGGCATATCAGCGCTTCGTCGTCATCGAAATATTTCAAATTAAGACGGATGTTGCCAATTCACGGCGACATCTCCTTGGTCAGTCAGCACTTCTGGCGCAGGAAAGTAAGTCCAGCTACTTCGCCGCCGCATCCGCCGGCTTGGCCGAGGCCAGATTATCTTCCACGCATTCCGCCGGTGCCGGTTTCACCGCCAGCCCGCGCGCCGAGAGCGTTTTCGCCAGCGAATTGTCCTTCAAGGCTTCAATGCCGCTGATGACGCATTCTGCATTCGACACCGCACCCGCCCACACCGTGTGCAGATATTCGGTCGGCGACGGCCCGTAATACGCCGCCACCTTGTCTTTGCCGATTTCCTCCGACTTCCGTGCAATGAGTTCGTAAAGATTGATGTACGGCGCGTTGCTATCCTTGGCCGCGGCCGCCGCCCAGGCCACATGCGTGCCCTCGTCCCGTTGGAATTTGCCGTCCGCCGTCCACTTGTTGCGCGGCGTCAGCGATAGAACGATCGGGGTAGCGCCCTTCTCGCGCGTTTCCTTGACGTATTGCTCCATGTACCACCCAAAAGTGTGGATCGTTACGCCGCTGACTTCCTGCGTCTCGTCACCCACACCCTTGATGGGCACTCGCGCCGACGGCGCCCCATTATCGTTTGCGCCGAATTGCATGATGACAAAGTCGCCCTTCTTGATGGTTGCCAGCATGGGCTTCCAATACTGACCATAAAAACTCTCGCTGCCGATTCCGCTGATGGCGCGGTTGATGACGTTGATCTTGCTCAGGTCGAAATAATATTCAATCGGCCCACCCCAGCCCCAGCCGCCCTTCGGTCCGTTATTGTTGAAGCCGTTGCGCACCGTCGAGTCGCCAATGATCCACAACGTCGGCAACGCCGGGTTCGCCGGCATCGCGTTCGCCGTCTGGCCCAGCAAAGGCGGCGAGTACTCCGTCGTCGTCGCCGTGGTACTGGCCGAGGCCGCCGCTGGAGCCGCCGCCGGTGTCGGCGCATTTTGCGCATGGAGAGCCGTCAGGCCCAATCCACTCGCTGCAATAACGCGCAAAGTTTTCCGGACAGAAATGAAGGGAGTATTCATGAGGGGTAGTAAGAGTTGAAAGTTGAACCAATTACCGTGGGAGTAAACCCCGACCGATGATTCTAATCAATCCTGAAACTATCCCTCTATATGTGCTTTTCTTTATCCAAAAATTACCTAACTGCCTTCTCTCAAATTCGCGTTGCTGGCCACAGAGTTCGCCATTAGCTTGGCGGGAAATTCAGGATGAATTTCATCATCCTCAATACCCCCTGCCATGAAATGTCGTCTTCTTTTCGGATTTGGATTCGTCCTGGCCGCCTTCCTTTCCACCAGCCCGCTCCACGCCCAACTCACGGCAGTGGACTACCTTAACAGTGGCCGGGTCAAGATTGAGAAGGAACCTCTCGATATCAACGGCGCCATCGCCGATCTGACCAAGGCGCTCCAACTCGACCCCAAGCTGGCGGAAGCCCAAACCGAACTCGCCAAAGCTAAAACGAACAAGGCGGAGGCCGAACAGCGTATTGCCGAACTCAACAAAGCCATTGCCGCCAACCCCAAGGATGCGAAAAGCATCTCCGAGCTTGCCGCGCCCAAAGCCGCCCTGGGCGACCTCGACAGCGCGTTTACCGGGTTGATCGCCTTGTATGCCAGCAGCCCCGAAATGTCGGGCGACAATAAAAATTCCATCCTTGCCGGCATGTATGCCGAGCTTGCCGATGAAAAACGCCGGCGCAATGACTGGAAAGGCGTACTCGCAGATGACACCAAAGCCATTGATCTGGATCCCCACAACCCCCGCCTCGCCAAAGTGTATGAATCCCGCGGCGAATGCCGCCAGTTTTTCCATGATTTTGTCGGCGCCCAGGCCGATTTCTCCCAAGCCATCACTTTCGATCCCCGCATGATCGAGGCCTATGTGGGCCGCTGCCAGATGAAAGCCAATGGCGATGACTACGACGGCGCGCTGGCCGACTGCACCAAAGCCATCTCCTTCGCGCCCGACCAAGGCTATCTTTTTGCCATACGCGCCGTCATCGAAAAGAGGCATGGCGACACCGACGGAGCCCTGGCTGATTTCACCAAGGCCATCGCCTTGAACCCGGGCGATGCCGACAGCTTTTTTCAGCGCGGCCTGACCAAGGACGCCAAAGGCGACCCAACCGCCGCCGCAGATTTTACCCAGGCCCTCTCCATTTTCAGCAAGGCCATTGCCGACAGCGAATCCAGAGTTGACCACAGCGGGATGGAGCAAGGTTACGCCATCGGCCAGGGTTACACCTTCCTCGGGCGCGCCAAGTTGAAAGCCTATCTCCGTGACTTTGACGGCGCCTTGGCCGATGTGGATAAGGCGGTTGCCTTGGTGCCGATGTTTACGGATGCCTACTTCGAACGCGGATTAATTAAACAACTCAAAGACGACCACGCCGGGGCCATTGTCGCCTATCGGGCTTCCCTCGAGTCGGCCTTGCCCTTTACTGCTGAGGAAAACCTCATTTTTACCCGCTTCGGCCTTCTCCTCGCCCTCCGGCGGTTGCATCAGGATGAATCATCTGTCGGCCTTGCCAAAGCGGTGGACACCGTGAAGGACCCATGGATGAAGACCGTCGGGCAGTTTCTCCAAGGCAAATTGGCGGAAGCGGATTTCTTCAAAGAGGCCGCCAAAGGCCATGCTGATGACATCACCGAACAGCAATTGGAGGCATTCTACTATGCGGGCATGACCCACTTGTTAAATGGTGACGTCGCTGGCGCCAAAGATTTGTTCACCAAATGTACGGATACCAAAGGCAAAGATTACTACGAAAGCGTGATGGCCAAGGCGGAACTCGCGCATTTGACCGCAACGTCTAAACCTGCGAATTAAACACCCCGTCTGCAAAAATACCGTCCGGGCCTTGCCCCATGCTCGGCAGGTTTTCGACGCGGTCTCGCTTGTTCGAAGAAATCCAACTCGCACTAAAACCATTTTCCATCCAGTTCACTTCGCTGCCACCACCATCGCCGCCAACGACTCCCGCTGAAATTTTTTCTGCAAATAGCGCGCCAGGGGTGAGCCCAGCTTGACAATCGGCTGCTTCGGTTTGGAAAACGCGAACAGGTCGTACCAGACCGAATCATCGTCGGGTTTCCATTCGATGGTAAAGCGTTCCTCGCCCTGCTCGGCATGATCCGGCAATGTCCCATAGGCATACCCCCAGCGCCGCGCGCCCGGCGTCAAACCCGGCTCAATCGAATTCGATGCCGACCTCTCCGGCAGGACATACACAATCCGTGCAGCATTAAGCGAATAAAAGCCAAAGTGCTGCGCCTGCATGGCCACAGTCTGCCCAACTTCAATGGGCACTCCCGGAGGAACAATCTTCCCCCACCCCAAATCAAAATGCGTCCACTGCTTGAGCGCCTCTACGGCCTGTGCATACGTTGGCGCCCCGGCGCCCAGCTTGATGCGGTTGTGATCAATCGTGTAGCCCGTCGGCTTTGGCCCCCGCGTCGCCCTCACTTCCGCATAGGAGAAAGGCAATTCCCGCTGCGACGCGATAAATTGCCGGATCTTTTCCGCAGAAGGCTGCGTGGCAAAAAACATGAATGATAAATGAATGCTCTCGTTAGGGCTTCCCACTGCAAAGTAATGAAATCTATTCCATCGCGCTTGCGCGAATAAAATTATTTGCTTATAAAAATTCCTGTAACTCCGGATAAACGATGGCCAAACAATTAAAATCTCAAACCTACAGAGATCTTATTGATACTCTGGTTGAAGTATGTCGAAGCGGCCAAGGCCAAATTGGCGCGCGGCGAGTACGTGCTGGAATCTGGAATCAAAATGCCACTGCCGACTTTATTCCCGAACAGCATGCGATTAATGTTCTTCTTGCTCGAATGCCGGTTGCTGATCGTGAAACTCTGGCTGAAATGCTATCCCATGAAGTTGAAACTGGAGTATTTGAAACATTAAAGGTGCTTGAACAATTTGAAATTACGCCATTCGAAAATGGATACGAGGGTAGCCCCTTCCACGACTTTGTCGGACGCATGGCAGATTGGGAGTGGCCAGAAAACTAACCATGCTTTTGCCCTGCCCTTTGAAGCTAAATCGTAGGTCGTAGTGCTCGGTTAGTCCCCCTCCCCTCCACGCTTGCGCCCCGTCCTTTCTTCCCCTACTCTGGCCTTTCCAGTTCCCGGGGATGTTCATTCGCTCGTCATCGCCCCGGCGGTGGCGAGAGGAAAGTCCGGACACTCTAGGGCTGGATTCCCCGTGAAAGCGGG
>Ga0206943_1171_pt1 | contig 15786 bp, 13 predicted proteins | sample Alteio_BWOrgHeat_7_FD_153243 | JGI IMG/M metagenome (GOLD analysis project Ga0206943, IMG submission 153243) | Enriched cells from forest soil in Barre Woods Harvard Forest LTER site, Petersham, Massachusetts, United States -... | ecosystem: Environmental > Terrestrial > Soil > Temperate forest > O... | reverse complement strand
TTTTTCAGCAGGTGATTATTCGTCCGGATGAATATAGCGTGCTGGCTTGCCCGAACCTGAATGGTGACTACATCTCTGACGCCTGCGCGGCGCAGGTTGGCGGGCTGGGGATTGCTCCGGGAGCCAACATCGGCGATGGGTATGCGGTATTCGAGGCTACGCATGGGACGGCTCCCAAGTATGCGGATAAGGATGTGATTAATCCGGGGTCGGTGATGCTCTCGGGCGTGATGCTGTTTGAGTTTTTGGGATGGCATGAGGCGGCGAAGCTGATTGAGTCGTCGATGGAGAAGACGATTCAGCAGAAATTTGTGACCTATGACTTTGAACGCCAGATGCAGGGCGCGACCAAGGCGAAGACGAGCGAGTTTGCTAGCCGGATGATTGAGAATATGTAACTGGGACTTTGCTGGAGCGTGGAGAAAAAAGCAGGTCCTTCGACTGCGCGCTTCGCGCTCCGCTCAGGATGACAACATTTTTAAGATTCGCTCAGGATGACATCGAGGTTTCATTAAGGAGAAGTAATGCGTAAGAAGGTAACGATTGTTGGTGCAGGGAATGTGGGTGCTACGGCGGCGCACTGGATTGCTTCGAAGGAATTGGCCGATGTCGTCTTGATCGACGTGGTTGAGGGGATTCCGCAGGGCAAGGGGCTCGATCTGCAGGAGGCGATGCCGATTGAGAAGCGCGACTGCCAGATTACCGGCACCAACGACTATGCGGATACCGCCAATTCCGACATTGTGGTGATTACGGCGGGGATTCCGCGCAAGCCGGGTATGAGCCGTGACGACCTGCTGCAGACCAACTACAAGATCATGTCGGATGTGGTGAGCAAGGTTACGGCGGCGTCGCCGAACTGCATTCTGATTATTGTTTCAAATCCGCTGGATGCGATGGCACAGGCAGCGTATAAGCAGGCCGGGTTTAATCGCGAGCGCGTGATTGGGATGGCCGGCGTGCTGGATTCGGCGCGTTTCCGGACGTTTATTGCTGAAGAGCTGAAGGTTTCAGTCGAGAATGTGACGGCGTTTGTACTGGGTGGGCACGGCGACACGATGGTTCCGCTGCCGAGATATTCAACCGTTGCTGGAATTCCCATCACTGAACTTATTGAAAAGACGAAACTTGAGGCGCTCGTGCAAAGGACGCGCGACGGCGGGGCCGAGATCGTGAAGCACCTGAAGACCGGGAGCGCGTACTATGCGCCTTCGGCGGCTACGGTGGAGATGGTTGAGGCTATTCTCAAGGACAAGAAGAAGATTCTGCCTTGTGCTGCGTATCTGCAGGGCGAGTATGGGATCAATGGGCTTTACGTGGGCGTTCCGTGCAAGCTGGGGGCTCGTGGGCTGGAGCAGATTATCGAGATCAAGCTGACCGCTGAAGAAGCGGCGGCTCTGCAGAAGAGCGCGGATGCAGTGAAGGAATTGTGCGCCGTGATCGGGGTGTAGCCAGTAGTTTTTGTTTAATGAATGGAGGCTCGCTAGATGGCGGGCCTTCTTTCTTGGCCGGCAAGAACGACTCTTGCATAGATCGTGAAGAAGGGAAGCTGGCGCGAGTCTTAGTTAACAGAATATCTGTTATCAGACGTATTTAATTTAAGCGCAGGCTACGGTTTCCCTCGCTAACAAGTTGATTTCATGGCTAATCGATCATGTTTACTGTAAAGCCAATTGGATATGTAAGAAGTCCCTACCGGGATTCAAAGGAGATTCCCAAGGGGCTTGGGGCGAAACATGACGCTGAGGGTGTGCTCGAGCTGGATGCGGAGTTTGAGGTTGGGCTTACAGATATTGAAGGCTTCTCTCATTTGTTTGTGATCTGGGCGTTTCATCGGTCGGAAGGTTTTGAGTTGCTGGGGACTCCTCCATTTGATGATCGGCCACATGGAGTGTTTGCTACCCGGTCGCCGAGGCGTCCGAACCCGATTGGGCTCACGGTGGTCGAGCTGCATGCGCGGGAGGGTTCCCTGCTTCGGGTGCGCGGTGTGGATATGCTGGATGGCACGCCGATTCTCGATATTAAGCCGTATCTATCGAGTGTAGCTGCGGAACGCTTGCGGCGTGGGTGGGTGGAAGAGGCTGAGGGTCGGGCTCGATCATGACATGGCTCAACGAATTCGCGTGTCTTGAATCCTCTAAATGAAATAGGCTGATGTCGAGGTGAATCGGCTTTGATGATGTTTCTGGAGTACTTCATCTGGGGTGCGTGGTATGTGACTCTGGGAACCTGGCTGGGCCAGTCGCTGCGATTTACTGGCGCCGAGATTGGGCTGGTGGCCGGGACGACGGCTGTAGGCGCCATCGTTTCGCCCTTTCTTGTGGGGATCATTGCCGATCGGCTGTTTGCTACGCAAAAGGTGCTGGCTGCGGTGCATTTTCTGGGCGGCCTGCTCCTGGTGGCGGCTTCCCTGCAGTCTTCGTTTCTACCGGTCTACATCCTAGTGCTGCTTCATGCTCTTTGCTATATGCCCACGATGGCGCTGACGAATTCGCTGGCGTTTCGGCAGATGAAGGATCCGAAGACGGAGTTCGGGCCGATTCGGGTGCTGGGGACTGGCGGGTGGATTGTGGCCGGGCTGCTGATCGGCTCGTTGCGCCTTGAGGCGACTTCGGTGCCGATGCGGGTGGCTGCTGGAGCTGCATTCCTGATGGCGCTGTATGCGCTGACTTTGCCGGATACTCCTCCGCTGATGCGGTCGGTGAAGTTCAAGGTGAGCGACCTGTTTCCGGTGGAAGTGCGAAGGCTTTTCCGCGAACGGAGTTTTGCGATCTTTGCACTGGCTTCGTTTGCTATCTGCATTCCGCTGCAGTTCTACTATGCGTTCACGAATCTGTATCTGAACGAAACGGGCGTGAAGAATGCCGCGGGCAAGATGACGGGCGGGCAGATGTCGGAGCTGTTCTGCATGCTGCTGATTCCCTGGTTTTTCCGGCGGCTGGGCGTGAAGTACATGCTGATTGCGGGCATGTCGGCGTGGGTGCTGCGCTATGTGATGTTCGCTTACGGCAATCCTGGCGCCGGGATGTGGATGCTGTGGCTGGGGATCCTGTTGCACGGGATCTGCTATGACTTCTTCTTTGTGACCGGACAAATTTATGTGGACCGGAAGGCTCCGATTGCGCTGCGCGCGGCGGCTCAGGGGATGATTACGCTGATAACGTATGGCGCGGGCATGTTGGTTGGGTCGTGGCTTTCAGGGTATGTGGTCGATCTGTACACGCATACTGGTGCGGATGGGTTGATTACACATGCGTGGCGGTCGATCTGGATGGTTTCCGCAGCTTGCTCGGCGGTGGTTCTGGTGTTGTTCTTCTTTACCTTTAAAGAGCGGGACCGGATGACGGCTACGGCGCATGAGGCAGAATCTGAGCCTGTGGGGATAGCCTAGCTGCAAGATGAAACAACAAGCGCTGTTCAACTTGCCTGAATTCATGTTCTCGCACTTCAATCGCGTGGACTTTGGAGGAGATTTATTTGAACAGTGGCCTGTCGGGATTCGCTTTGACATTGGAATCAACAATATTTCCCGAGCAAGCCAACTATTCAATTTCGTTTTTTCAAGCGCTCAAGACTGCATCCTTGTGTCACAAGATTGGGTTCAAGATGGAAGCCTTGCGGAATCGTTTAACCCATTGTTCAAAACGCCTGGTATTTTTCGAGCGGAGCCTGCTCAACTCCAGTCAGTCGAAGTTTCACCTTTCGATGAAACACCGTATCAATTGACCTGGAGTCGCTTATCTTCACTAGACTTCGACGCTGCACAGATGTTTCAAGGAATCGCAAATAGAGAGCAGCATGGTATCCCGAAGATTTCCAGTGGGGTGTATGTCATTGATCCGCATGCGAGAGTCATTATGCATATGTACGATGACCGTGGACTTGATGTAATTGCGGCCAAGATAGATACACTTCGGCAAATTTTTGAAAACTTTGGCGGGTGGGTTTTGAATAATCAGCGACATAAAATAGAGTTTCGATTCAAACCAACCCCACACCACCTACCTGAAAAAAATAATTGAAGAGCCAAGTAAGACTGAGGCTATCCGATGAATGGAGGCCTTGCGAGGACACCGAGGCGTCGGGCGCTATCTGCCAGGTTTCTGTCGTCTGTCCATATCTCTGTGGGAACTGCTGCGATGAGCAGCGACGCGAGAAGATGCGCGTCGACAAAACCGATGCCCTTGCCGTAGAGCGAGCGCAATTCAATCAGCTCCCGTACTTCTTCGAGCTCGGCAACGGGAAGTTCGGGCAAAGCTTCGAGAAGCGCCATGGTGACTATGCGATCCGGCAATGAGCCCAGAGCCAACTCGGCGGTCACAAATGGATGCGTGACAACCCGTTCGCTTTCCAGGAGTTCCGTAAGATGCTTGTTTGCCGAGGCAAAGTGATCGACCCATATGTTTGTATCTACGAGAATCAGCGTGCGGGCCTGCGTCATTTACGCGGCAGCCTCCGGCGCGGGATCTTCTGCATGTTGGGTGCTGCGCCACCGAGCGCTGCCAGCCTCCGCGCCGCCTCTCGCTGAACCAACAGCGTGAGAGCCTCGCGGATCAGTACAGTTTTTTCTTTTACACCGGTGAACGCCTGCGCCTTGCGGACCAACTCGTCGTCGAGTGAAATTGTAGTTCTCATCTTCTGGGCTCCGGATACATCTTATTACAGCATCATTTGATGCTGTTTGCATACATCACCGCATTGCCTAGCTTCGAAGAGACAGACGCGACGAGTCGCGCCACCACTGGAAGAGCAGGATGAGCGCGATGAAGATGAGTGCCAGGGTGAGGCCTGTCCATAGGCCGAAGATTCCCTGCTGGTGCCGGAAGCAGAGCACGTAGCCGAGAGGCAGGCCGAAGATCCAGTATCCGGCGAAGTTGGCGAGCATTGGCACGCGGGTTTCGCCAAGGCCGCGCAGGGCTCCGGTGGAGATGGTCTGGATGCCGTCGAAGATTTGAAAAGCTGCTGCGAGCGCGAGCAGCGGCACTCCCATAGCTACGACTTCTTCCTGATTCGTATAGACGATTAGAACTGCGTGCGGTGCTACCAGGAAGACGATAGCGGCGCAGGCCATGAAACCAACCCCGATGGCCAGAGCCAGCCATCCGGCTCGGCGCGCGCGTGGGCCGTCTCCTGCGCCTACAGCGTGACCTACGGAGACGGCTGCTGCTGCTGAGGTTCCTAGAGGAACCATGAAGGAAAAGGCTGCGCAGTTGAGGGCGATCTGATGTGCAGCCAGCGCGACGGGGCTGAGACGTCCGGCCATGACGGTTGCAGCGCCGAAGGCTCCCATTTCCATTACGATCTGGACTGCGGATGGAACTCCGAGCCTGAGCAACGCTTTGATACGGCTGAAGACGATGCCTGGCCAGTGTTCAAAGAGTGGATGGCCGCGACCAGCTTCATTTTTCCATGCGGCGAAGACAAGGACAGCCGCCATGTAGACGCGGGCGAAGCAGGTTGAGAGTGCCGAACCGCGCACGCCCATGGCGGGGAATCCGAGATGGCCATAAATGAGAGCCCAATTCCCTGCCCAGTTGATGAGGTTTGCGGAGATGAGCGCGAAGGTGACAGGGCCTACGCGCTTCACTCCCTGCAGGTAGCGACGGAAGCTGGCATATAGCAGCAGCGGGAGCGTGCCCCAGTTGAGCATGCGCAAGTAATCGGATGTTTGCTGGCTGACTGCCAGATTTATTCCGAGATACGGGAATGCGAGGGGCGCTGCCCAGAGAAGCAGCATGAGTATGGGCGTCGCCGCGATGGCGATGTATACGCCTTGCGAGAGCCAGCGGTGACACTCGTCAAAGTCGCCGCGTCCGTAGGCCTGCGAAACGAGCGTGTCGAGACCGAGCAGAAGGCCGATGCCGAAGATCGCAGGAGCATAGTAGATGGCGTTACCCATGCCGACGGCGCCGATCGCCTCCGCACTGAGGCGGCCCACCATGATCGTGTCCACGATAGACATGGACATCCATCCGATCTCAGACAAGATGACAGGGATGGCAAGGGCGAGCAGTGAGCGCAATTCCCTCTTCAGATCGATCTGCGTCGATTGCACTTGCATGGTACAACTCTAACCAATGCTGTTGTAGATGGATACGCGGAGCCTTGCCATGCGTGCTACGAAGACCTTTTTGTGTGCCGTTTGCTGCCTGCTTTTCTGGACGGGTGCCGGGATTTCGGCACAGGCAAAACGAAATATCACGGAGACCGATCTGTATCAGTTTCACTGGATCGGCGACACGCAGATGTCTCCGGATGGGTCGCGCGTTGTTTTTGTGCGCGTTGAAGTGACGCCGGATCATAAGAGCTACGCGACGTCTCTGTGGCTGCTTGACCTGAGCGATGCCGGCGGCGCGCCGCGCAGACTGACTGCAGGGCCGCATGACAGCCAGCCGCGGTGGTCTGCGGATGGCAAGACTCTTGCCTTTGCGCGTGCGATCGAGAAGGACGGCAAGCCGGGCAAGCCGCAAATCTATCTCTTGAGTCTTGCCGGTGGCGAGGCGGAGAGCATCACTGACCTGCCGGAAGGTGCGGGTGATCCACACTGGTCGCCTGATGGAAAGCATTTGCTGATTACGAGTGGCACAACGCCCGAGGAATGGCAGAAGCACGAGTCGAAGCCGGATGCGGCGAAGAGCAAAGATGAGCCGCCGGAGAGCGATGTGCGCGTAATTACGCGCGCGGTCTATCGCATGAATGGCGAGGGCTATCTCGACTTCGATCATCCGGAGCATTTCTGGATGATGGATGTGGGCGCTAATGAGAAACCGGGCAAGCCGAAGCAGATCACATGGGGGAGGCTTGGCGATTCCGATCCGGTATGGACGCCGGATGGAAGCCGTATTTATTTCTTTCGCGAGACTTCGGACGAGCCATATTACGAGGCTCCGACGAGCGCGATCTATTCCGTGCCTGCGAGTGGCGGGGATGCGAGTCTGGTTGCTTCGATCCCGTTCAACGCGCAGAGCATGGTCATCAGTCCTGATGGCACACAGGTGGCGTTTCGCGGAGCAACAAACGTGCCTCCACGGTCGTTTTCTGAGCCGCATTTGTGGACGCTTGCTCTGAAGCCCGGCGCGGAACCGAAGAACATCACGCCGGATTACGACTGCGATATTGGCGATTCGATTGGCGGCGATAATCGCGCTCCTCGCGCTGCGGGCCGTACGAGCCCTGTGTGGCTTGACGATCATACGCTGCTGGATGTGGCTACGAAGGAAGGTCGCGCGAATCTTGTGAAGGTGAATGCGTCGAGCGGCAAGGTGACTGGATTTACTGCCGGCGACCAGACGATCCAGTTATTTGCTGTCTCCGCCGATCACTCGAAGATGGTCGGTCTGGTTTCGACGCCTCTGATGATTGGCGACCTGTTCTCTATCGCGCAGGATGGTAAAGAGAAGCAGCTGACCCATGTCAACGATGAGCTGTTTTCGCAGCTGAACCTCGCTGCGCCGGAAGAGATTACTTACAAAAGCTTTGATGGCAAGCAGATTCAGGCGTGGGTGCAGAAGCCGTATGATTTCGATCCGCATAAGAAGTATCCGCTGATTCTGAATATTCACGGCGGTCCGCATAGTGCTTACGGCTATGTCTTCGATCACGAATTTCTTTTCATGGCGGCGAAGGGATATGTGGTGCTCTATCCGAACCCGCGTGGGAGCACGTCCTATGGGCAGGATTTTGGAAACATCATTCAATATCACTACCCGGGCGACGACTACAAAGATCTGATGGCTGGCGTGGATGAGTTGATCCAGCGCGGATATATCGACGACAAAAAGCTCGGCGTAACCGGAGGCAGCGGGGGCGGCCTGCTCACGGACTGGACGGTGACGCAGACGACGCGATTTGCCGCGGCGGTTTCGCAGCGCGATATTTCAGACTGGACATCGTGGTGGTACACGGCTGACTTTACGCTCTTTCAACCGACATGGTTCAAAGGGCCTCCTTTTGAGACACCGGAGGATTTTCGCGCGCGATCGCCCATCACTTATGCAAAGAATATCCAGACGCCGATGATGTTTATCCTGGGCGAGGCTGACTACAGAACTCCGCCGACGAGCGGCGGCGAGCAGCTTTTTCGCATGCTCAAGTATCGGCACATCGATACGGTCATGGTGAGATTTCCGGGAGAGTCGCATGAGTTGTCACGCTCGGGAGTGCCGGTGCATCGCATTGAGCGCCTGCAAAACATTACCGGATGGTTCGACAAATATCTGATGGGCGAAAGCCAGCCCGAATATGACGTAATAACGCCGAAGGAGCATGAATTAGATAAGCCGCCGAGGTGATTTGCCAATGCTGGCCGGCGATTTCTGATGCGTTGAAATGTGTTAACTTTAAAAGAGATACACATCTCTGGAGAGATGGCCGAGTGGCTGAAGGCGCACGCTTGGAAAGCGTGTTTAGGGGAAACTCTAACGTGGGTTCGAATCCCACTCTCTCCGCCACCTTTAAAATCAATAGATACATGAGTCAACAGGCCGCATTCACCTCCGTTTCCTCACAATGTCTCCCTTTTGCACATGTCCAAGACTTATTTCAACAGATTTTTCGGTGTGGATGGATAGACGGCCTACTCCGCAACACACCGGCTACAGGTACTTCAAGACCGAGCGCGGATGCGCCGCCTTTACCGCGCGATACCAGCGACATGCCGGGTAGAGCAGCACAAGCATCACCGCTGAAATAATGTAGGTAGCTGCCAGCCCGTCGAAGCCTCGCAGGCCAAAGTATGTTGCCGGCACTTCAAACACCAGGCGATGGACGAGGTAAAAGAACATCGCGGTCTGTCCGAACACGTAAAACGGGCCGTTTTCACGGACTCCGATGCGCAGCTCAAGCACTCTGAGTAAGGCAAGGCATAAGAACAGAATTCCAAGCTCAAGCAAATAGTAGGTGAGCGACGGTGGATACTTGCTGACGTGCAGCCACCGCTCCCATGAATTGTCTGCACAGTGCAGGAACATGTCGCCATATCCACCGATGCCACGGACAACAGCAAAGCCGATCAGGCTCGCGACACCGCAAATCCACAGCACATTCCTTCCCGAAACCTTGCTCTGTCCAGCGGCGAAACGGATGAGATGCCTACCGAATACCCACCCAAGGATCGAAATGGCGAGCCACGGAATCACAGGGTACTTGATAACCAGCACGTCGCCGCCGTAGTTCGCCACGGTTAACGCGGCCAGCACAGAAGAGTTGCCGGGAGGTGTCCAGAACCAGCCGGTCACCATTTCTCCAAGTACGATCCAACCAACGAAAACCACCAGCAACGCCCAGGTAGGAAGTCGGCGAAGCGGTACCATGCAGATCATCGAAAGGCCGATGGCAAACAATACTCCGAAATTCCAATGGCCGGAACCGAGCGAAATGACCGTCAAATCAAGAAGAGCGATGATCGCCCCGCGCGTCAGCATGCTCCTGTCAATTTCCCAGGCGTCGACGCCTTTCACTACCCTCCGCTCCACGCTCAAAGCCAGTGAAGTTCCCATGAGAAAGACGAATGTAGGCGCGCAAATATGCGTAATCCAGCGCGTGAAAAACTCCGCCGCCGGGAGGACCGTCGTGGCGGCGTTGGCATACATGGCGGAATCCTCGCTCACATGATGACCGTCAAATGCCATTGACGCATGGTCGATGATCATCAGCACCATTACGAACCCGCGCATCCAGTCGATGGAGGCAACGCGTCGCGATATACGTTGTCGACAGTCTGACCTTCGGGTTTGCTGGACGGGGCTGGAGCTGAGTGTGTAGAGTCCATGTTTGCGATTTCTGCGATCTGCGTTATCAACCTTCAGCTCTCACGTGCTTCACACTCATTCTCGCGGCGACGATTCTAGTGGGCGAGGAGCGCACGCTTACGCCAGAACTAGACGTTCAGTAGCTATAAAACAAAGTCTGGATTTCGGCAGTAGTACGAGGTTTGAGCAGCGCCAGCATGAGCAGAATTCTGGCCTTCTGCGGGTTAAGCTCATCCGACGCCACGAAGTTCATCTCGTCATCGTTCACTTCGACATTCCGTCCCACACTTCCAGTGACGACACGGCTGCTTCTGACAACGACGACCCCTTTCTTAGCGGCCCTTCCCGCAGCTTCAAGCGACGCCTTGTTCATGTTGCCGTTTCCTACTCCTGCGATGACAATGCCCTTGGCGCCATCGGATACAGAGGCATCGATCAGGTCCGGCGACATGTCCGCGTAGCCAAAAAGGATATCCACACGAGGCAGTTGGGTAACGTTGCTCACGTCGAACTCGCTCTTATAGGTGTTTTTCCACTGCGGGGTGTTATAGAAATCGTTTTTGCCGTAGCTGGAAACGCCGACGAGCCCACGCAGGGGAGACATGAAGGTCTGCACCGCAGTTGTGCTGGTCTTCGTCAAAGAGTGAGCTCCGTGGATCCAGTCGTTCATCACCACCAGCACGCCTCTCGCTCGGGCGTTCGGGTCGGCTGCGACAGCCACGCCATCGTAAAGGTTCAATGGTCCATCCGCGCTGACTGCGGTTGAGGGCCGCATCGAGCCCACCAATACAACGGGCTTTTCACTCTTCACCACGAGATTTAGAAAGAAGGCGGTTTCTTCCATGGTGTCAGTGCCATGGGTAACGACAATGCCATCGATGTCGTTCTGTGCCAATAGAGTATTGATTCGCTTGGCGAGCGTGAGCATGATGTCCAGCGTTATATCCTGCGATCCGACGTTGGAGATCTGCTCTCCCTTGATGTTGGCGAGGTCCCTGATTCCGGGAACTGCCGCAAGCATCGCATCGATGGTTACCGCGCCGGACGTGTAAGACGCCTGAGTCCCCGTGGCTGCCGCTCCCGCGATCGTTCCGCCTGTCGCCAGAATCACGATGTTGGGAAGCTTTTTCGCAGTATTCGCTTGAGGCGAGGATGGATGTGGACTTCCAAAGAGAATAAGGGTGAGAAACAGGAAAGGAATTCTGTGTTTCTGCTTCATGCGATAGATCCTTTCGACCGCGTCCATCAGGGATTCTCCCCAAGGCATCGACTCGTAGCTTTGGCCGAACTAAGTGGCCATCCCGTTAATTGCGGCCCTAAATCAAAGGCCAAGGCCCCCGTCGAATCCTCAATCAACGGTGCACAGATGGAGAAATGAAGGGATGGTCGGAGAGCGCCTCATGTATCGCTGGGATAAGATCGATTCCCATCCGCGATTTCGTGACATAGCCGAGACCTCCCTCGGCGAAGCACCCACGTACAAATGCAGGGTCCTGATGAATTGTCAGGAAAACAAGCTTGGCCTGCGATCCAGCCTCGTGGAGTGCGTGTGCGGCCTCAATTCCGGTGAGGATTGGCATCCCGATATCCAACACAATCACATCGGGTTGAAGCCGTTGTGCTTCGCTCACCAGGGTCTTTCCATCATTTACAGTTCCGATCACGTCAAAGTGAGGCTGTAATAGCGACACAACACGGTCGAGCACGGGATGATGGTCGTCAGCGAGAAGAATCCGTGGCCGCCCCAAGACCGACCTCTCTTTCCCCGGAACTCTGAGGCCCGACGATGATATTCCAGGCCCATTCGTCAGCTAAGGTTCCAACCCCAGAGGTTTTGAAGCTCAATGCTAACTAGAATTGCCAGTTCTGCCACCTAGCAGAATTGACAGACCTTCTCGACAGCCTTGATGAGGAGGAAATCAGGTAGGAACTTGAGTGCGAACAAAACCGACTCCGAATTGTTCTTCAAGTTGGACATCCATGATGTGATATTTGTGGAACTTCACGACTCTCGCACTAACGGATCTAGCTTGTTTGTTGACCAGCAATCCTGAACGGCAGCCAGGCGTCAATTCTAGTGCCTTCCATGGGCCGCGCGTGAATCTGGAGTTTCCCTCCCAATAGCCGCAAGCGTTCTTCCATGCTCCGGATACCGATCCCACTTTGGCTTGAACGCACTTTGGAATCAAAACCCCTTTCATGATCGGAAATTGAAAGATGAAGCCTATCCCCTATCACTTCCAGCCGAACCTCAGCCTGATCGGCGCCGCTGTGCTTCTTAACGTTACGCAGACCCTCCTGAAGAATGCGAAAGAGACAGAGCGCCACGTCTCCTGAAATGCCTGAGGGAATCGTGTCGTGTGTAAAGTCAACCTGTATTTCCTGTTGCCCCTCAAATTCCTCACAGAAGGCTCTCGCCCCGGCGACAAGTCCCAGATTTTCGAGCGTGGAAGAATGCAAACGGTGGGATAAAACATGCAGGTCGGCGCAGAGTTCACAGATTTGATTCCAATGTTCGTGCAAACGCCGACCCACTTCTACATCGGCGTTCCCAATGTTCTCGGCGAGCTCTTCCAGATCGATGGCAAGCACAGCCAGTCGTTGATTGTAGTCGTCATGGATCTCACGAGCGATCCGTCGGCGTTCTTCCTCCTGCGCCTCGATCAGTCGTCCGCTCAAGCTAATGAGGGCTTCTTCCGCTATTTTGCGTTCGGTGATATCTCGAATGATGACAGTGAACAACTTGTTTCCGTTGGCTTCTACGTGGGAGATCGATGCCTCAATTGGGAATTCCTCGCCGCTTATTCGAACTGCCCATAGCGCGCCCAACGCACCCATCGCACGATTGGTCACGCCGGAAGCACCAAAGCGGCGTATGTATTCCTCGTGTTGAGAATGGAACCGTTGCGGAATGAAACGATTTATGGCGCTTCCGATAGCTTCGTCCCCTGAGCAGCCGAACATTCTCTCCGCCGCAGTATTAAACAGCACGATCCGCTGCTCCTCATCGACCGCGATGATGGCGTCCATCGCTGACGCGACAATGCCTGCGAGTTTTTCCTCGCTCGCATGAAGCTGCTCTTCAATCTCCTTGCGCTCGGTGATGTCGACCGCCATGCCGAGCATCCGCACGGCCTCTTTGTGGACTGCGTAGTAAAATTTGCCCCTGGTTGTTATCCAGCGCACGTTTCCGTCACGGCGAACGACGCGGAATTCCGCGGCGAATGGTTCCCGATTCTGCCTGGCATCCGCAAGCGCGCTCGAAACCATCGCTCGATCCGCCGGGTGTATATCGCGCCTGAAGTCTTCGATCTCTCCGGAATAGGAGTAGGCCGGTATTCCGAATATTGTTTGCAGGTCACCAAATCGCCGCCCTTGTCCGCTCGTGAGGTCCCAATCCCACCCTACGGAGCCTCCGGCTTCAACAGCCATGCGAAGGCGGTCGCTGGCAACAGCTAACTCGCTCTCCACCCTTCTTCGCCTCGCCCGCTGCCACAGCAGACCCAAAATTAGCAGAGCCTCCACCACGATGAGTGAAATGCCGCCAGCGACGTACCTCCGATAGGCTTCCCAGATCGATGGCCGCCGGTAAAGGATGACGCTACCGGGCGGTAGATTGCTTTCTTTAAGTCCCCAGTGCTGCAGGGCGCGCCCGTCGTACATGTCCACATTGGCGTCTTTAACGATAGGGATGTTCTCTGGTTTTTCTCCATTGAGAACCCTGGCTGCCATGTCTGCGGCAGCCTTGCCCTGGGAGGTAAAACTCAACACGTGACCGCCCACGGCTCCTCCACGTACATCAACATCGTCCACGACAAAGACGGGCGCGTTTGATGCCTGTGCAACCAGCGGAACGGACTGGGTCGCATCGATGAAGTGCGAACCGGCCGCATCCTGAGTTATTGCGGTGTGATAGACGATCGTGTCAGTTGGCAAATGCTTCAGTCGCTCAAGTAACGCGGGCATGGTCAAATCAGTGAGATAGATGAAATCAAGTTTCGATTCGTAGCTCTTGAAGCTTTGTCTGGCGATCGACTCAAGCGTGCGGTCGTAGACTCCCGAGCCTCCTACTACTGCCACGTGCTTGGTCAATGGTCGCAGGTGAAGGGCTGTCTGGAGAGTTTTCTCGGGCGTTGCTACTCCCCACACGCCGGTAAAGTGAGCATCAGGTTTCGACTGTTCCAACATCTCTTCCGTGCTTCCGCAGAAAATGATCGGAATGCCCGGGAACGACTTTTCATGGGATTCTACGAGGAACCTGAGCGGTTCCGGCCCGACGGCGATGATCACGTCTAATTTGCGGTCGCGATACCTGCGGGTGTACATATCACGAAACTCTTGTTGTGAAGCCTTATCCGGAAACAGGCCCACATCCAGATTTTCGCTATAAAGCTCTATCTGGTAGGGCGACTTGTCGAGGCCAGCCACGATCGCCTGGTCGAAGGCAGCCACTCCGGGAGACGAAAGCGGCTCGAAAACGTTGAAAATAAGTATGCGTCGAACCTCTTCTTGAGGAGCGGCGCCAGTCAACTGTGGCAGCACAAAAATCGCTGCAATCAACAGAAGCGCGCTTCTTCTCGCGCCCCCGTTTGTCCTTCCGTCAAGGTGCTTGAACGAGGGCCGGGAAGTCCACCAAAGGTAGCATCTGATCCGGTGTTCCTCAGGAACTGCCACGGGAGCCTCCCATAGGGCTTCGCTTCTTACCAACAGGGCTCAATACAGTCGTGAGAACAAACGCGTCGCTAATCAAACCTTTTAGCGAGCTAAATATACAGTGAAGGTGCTGTAACCGTAGCAAGGAAACAGCAATTTAGATATAGTTAGGTCCCGATTTCCTGTGGCATGCAAGAGATCTCAAGAGACAATTAGCCGCAGAGAAACGTTGAATGCATTAGTTTGAAGTCCGCTTGTTCCCCGGGATCGCGAGGATCGCTAATGCATTGATTTCATATGAATACCGTCGACGGTACTGGCGCTGGGCGTGGATCCTGGCGATTCTCGCCTTAGCTGCGTCATTTCCCGGGCGCACAAATGGCCAGACACCTTCGACCGGAGCGCTGACCGGAGTAACGCTGGACCCAACTGGGGCGGTCTTACCAGCCGTGGTCGTCCGGCTCACCAACAAGGACACCGGTTCCACTACCTCTGTCACTTCTGACAAAGAGGGGCGGTTTGATTTTCTGTTGGTGCCCCCAGGAAGGTACAAGCTACAAGCCAGCAGAACAGGCTTCGATACCCTCATTACCGGAACAACAATAAATGTCCGAGTCACAGAGAACGTCTACATCGGACTCCATCTCCAGCTGGCAACGGTGTTTCATAGCATCGAAGTGTCTGCGAAGCCTACGATGGTGCAGACCGATTCCAGCCTCGGGAGAGTAGCCGACGCAACTTTCGTTAGCGGCTTGCCGCTGGTCACGCGGAACTTTGCTCAAATTGCAAGCCTTTCTCCGGGGATCACGACTGGGGTATACAACGCCGGAGAGCTTGGGCTCGGCGGGACCGCACTGTCACAGATCGCCCAATCAAATGACGGAATCTTCGCGCATGGTGCGCGGTCTTACGACAACAACTTTCAGCCCGCCGGATTCAGGCCATTGCCCGGAAATGTGACTGTCTGATCATCGTCTGCCAGGAAGAACCGGGCCGTGATTTTGCTGTTCTGCCCCGCGAGGTAGTCAACATTGGTTGAGAACTGGTTTTCGCTGAAATGACAAGGATCCGTGAAAACTGAGAAGCCCTGCTGTACGAGAGGTTTCGCCGAGTCCACCCTTTGCGGTGTCGGAATCAGGAAAGTTCCATCAGGAAGCTTGAAATTGAGCAGGGTCAGGGCTACGGGATTAATGTTGGAGCCGTCGGGGTTGATCGATACTCCTCCCTGCGCGCCGCTCATGCCACTAAACATTTTTCCTAGTTCCGCTGGCGAGCGGTCATCCGTGAGCGGAGGCTCGCTCAAACTTGCGGCGCAAGCAATCCTCGATTGACCAGCGGCGATGCCATTCACCTGGCGCGTGCCTTGATAGGAGCCAAAGAACAG
>Ga0206943_1163_pt1 | contig 15871 bp, 24 predicted proteins | sample Alteio_BWOrgHeat_7_FD_153243 | JGI IMG/M metagenome (GOLD analysis project Ga0206943, IMG submission 153243) | Enriched cells from forest soil in Barre Woods Harvard Forest LTER site, Petersham, Massachusetts, United States -... | ecosystem: Environmental > Terrestrial > Soil > Temperate forest > O... | reverse complement strand
TACTGTCGCAGCGATGATACTTTGGCATTACTACCTGAAGATGCGTGCATCAAAGCCCGGAAAAAATAAAATCAACGCACCGGTATAAATCCTCCACCAACAGTGACGTATCAAAAACGGAAACGGTTATTTTATCTCCAGTATTTTAACCTTACCAATTGAATTGGCGAAAGAGGAAAATTTGCTGATCATTGCATTTTCACTGGATATATACCCTCCCGGGGAGCGCTTCTTGGGCTTTGATTTTTTATTGACTTTACTTTTGAAATACAGTTGCAGCTTATTGGGCATACGATTTTTCAATTTATTAAAATCTTCGCTATCTATTAAAAACCGGTATAGTCTGGCTCTAAATTCATGTCCACCTACAGTCACCTGATCCTCCATACTTTCATAGCTCGCAGATTTTAAAACCGAATCCTTATCCGACATCAGTAAAACCCTTACACTCATATCATTATTTGCAAGATCCTCATAACTTTTATTTCCGATGCCGACCGGAAAAGAAAGTTCCAAAATATGTTCCGGTTTTTTTTCATTTGTCAGAATGATGCCAACGGAGCCATAGATGCCATCATCGATCATCGTCAGGGGAAAATATAATATGGTTACTCCGTCCTTCCCCCCGCTCTTATCATCCGATCCGTGCTCATATTCAAATAAATCTTCGGATACATATGTAACGTTCCATTTATTATAATATGTTTTTGTAACAATATGCTCTTTATTATCCTGGCCAATGAGAGGTCCGGATAATATGACTGATAAAATACAGAGACATAGTAATTTCATAATAAATACCGCTATCCATTTCCTGTCGCAAACTTGACCTGGTTTGCGATATAAGCAGCTACTAAAATTACGATCATTCCGAAGATTTGAATGAAACTGATTCTTTCATCGGCAATTAAATATCCGAGCAGGACGGCAATAACCGGATTGACATAAGCATAAGTACCTACAACAGCAGCGGGCCGCCGTGCGAGCAGCCAGTACAATGCGATCAGCGCAATGATGGATCCGGCAATAGCCAGATACAACACGGCGACCCAGGCATTCAAGGGTACAGACCGATAATTAAAATTTTGCCATTCACCTGCAATTGCCGAAATGATCAGGCAACAGATCATTCCTCCGACGAGTTGCCAGCCCACGTTTGCGTATAAAGACCCCGTTTTGTTATGGTATTTGTAATATAATGAACCGGCAGCCCAGCAAAAACAGGCTGCTACAGTAATGGCTGACGCCAGCACGGTGATAAAGCCTGTATGAGATTCAGAAGCAGGTGCCGGACTGATAAACAAAATCGCGATTCCTACAATGCCCAGACCAATACTTAGGATTGTCAATTTACTTTTTCTGTAATTAGCCCAGTTCCTCCTGTCCGTAACGATATAACATATCGGTAATAAAGAATTAAAAACAGCTGTCAGTCCGGATGAAATATATTTTTCAGCCCAAAAAGCGGTGGCTTGTCCAAAAGTCATAATAAAAGCACCCAGCAGAATATTTTGAAGGATGTTCGTTGAAAAAATAGATTCGCGTTTGACCATGCAGAATATTAACAACAAGCCGCCTGCGATTAAATAGCGGAGAGAAGCCATAATGTAGGGTGGTATAAATTCGATTCCGATTTTAATCGCCAGGTAGGTGGTACCCCAGATAATATAAATCGCTGCAAAAGCCAGCCAAAGCCGAAGATCTCTTTTCAAATGTTGGTTTTAGTCAGCCAAAACTAACAGAATTCCCCTATGCTTCAGCGAGTACCCCAAAAAATCCCCATTCGATTAATATTAATGTCTGCTATCGTCTCATAACAAAAAATGAGACCAGGTTGACATAACAGGAAAAATTATACTCTATTTGTGAAATAATATAGTGAAAAACAAAAGATGGAAACGATCAGACATTTATTCCGGGAACTGTATAAGAACTTCAATAACCGGCAAATCGATTTTGTTATTTCCCAAATGACAACAGATGTAAAATGGGCTAATGGGATGGACGGTGGATATGTATACGGTCATGAAGGGGTAAGGGAATATTGGACCCGGCAGTTTAAAATTGTAAAATCACAGGTCACTCCAATAAAGATCAACGTTGAAAATGAAACTGTAAAAATAAAAGTACATCAGGTTGTTCATGATGTGCAGGGGAACCTGCTGGCCGATGAATTGGTCGATCATTACTTTTATCTGACAAATGGTAAAATTTCGGAATTTAAAATTCATCCTGTATAAAAAGTCTCATCAATACTGGTCTCATTTTTTAACAAATGCCAGGTATGTTCAATATGACTTGAAACAAAATAATGATTGTATAGGAAGTCAAGGCTATCCTTTCATGGTCAGGAAAAAAAATTATCCATTCAAATTATCGTCTGTAGGTCGGACCGTGTTATTCAAATAAAATGGAGATATAGATAACTGCCAGTAAATAAGGTTGTTATGAATAAGAATTGAAATAAAACTGTCCGGATTCGACATCCATCATACGGACTTTCACAACATTGTCCTGGAGGAGCACGGAAACCTGATAAAGATCCAAATTCACCGTAATACTTAGTAGTTTTTGACGTTATATATAAAATCCTACCGATGAAAACGCTATTTCTGCTGTTGATTTTTTGCAAATCAGCCCTTTCGTTTGCCCAGATTACCAAGCCGGTTTATAAGGTTGTTCCAGTCGTAACCAGCCATTCGTTCTTCTTAAAAGGAGGTTCCCGGGCGATAATTGGCAACAGTTCAAGGCAGGTATTGCCAATCGAACTGCCTGCTAACACCGTTGAGTGGTATTATACAGTTACAACCACCACGAACAGGAAACAGTCTTTGAACAGCGATTTAACAGGGCAACTGGATAAGTTACTGGTCCGCGATCTTGGAATCACTTCAAATGCTTTTGGAACGATTGCTGTTCCGGGTGGATCTGGTGTATGTGATGTTTATGTGATGACTAATCCAAACGAAGTAAACAAGTATGTCAATAAACGGCCCGCAGTCAGTTTCCTTATGAATGACTCCAGGCAAAATTATATTTCAGGCGTAATTCAGGTAAAAGATTTCCTCTACGGATCCTGTTTCCTGGTCCTGAGAAATCCAAGTGCCTCTCAGGGGCTCAATGTCACTGTTGAAGTAACAGCTATTGTTTCGTCAACAGCGGGCAATAGCAGTACGGCCATGCAATAAAGATGTCGCAGATATTCTAATTGTAGATATCATAATTGCTTTCATAAAAATCCTGCTTCCTGGCATTCCGATCATTAACCTGATGCAATTCATTTTTGTACACAAGTATAAACATGGTGTAAATAAGGGCGAACCACCCGATGGCGACAAAAAAACTCCCCAGTACATCGGTCGCATAATGAACATGCAGATAAATGCGACTGAGTCCGATCATGATACCAAGGGCAGCGCTGATTAAATATATAAAGTATTTATGCATCCGGCCGGACTTCAATTTCCAAACAAGAAAAATGACCAGGCAGCAAAAAATGAACCCCCCCAATGAATGCCCGCTCGGGAAACTATAACCTCCTGCTCCAACCATTTTATGCAGGGGGCGGGGTCTTTGAAATAGCTCCTTTAAGACCAGACCCAAAAGAAGACTGGAAACTGACAGGGTAAAAACAAAGATCGCATAGGTCTTACGACCTTTTGACGCCAGGGAATAAATAATAAAGAAATAGGCGGGCAACAGGAAAAGTCCGGAGCCAAAATATGAAATAAAAACTGCCACTTTTGTATTCGCATCCGTTATCCATGGTTTCACATAGTAAAAGGAAAGGCTGTCAATCACGTTTTCCTTTTCAGGAATAACGAAATGGATCAAAATATAAAATAAACCGCCGGCAGTTATAAAAAAAATCAGGGCAATAAAGAGCTCTATATGGATTTCACTTAAATTATCAGTCCAGCGAGTGAAAAGCTTTTTTGTGCTTTGCAGCCAGGTATAATTGTTCTTCATGATCTAGAATACAAGGATGCTCTATATCATAACAGGGTTGGGTGAACAGATTTTATTAAAATAAATAAGTGATCCCGGCGCCAATTCCGAAATTATAAGGATAGGCCGACAGGCTGCTGTTGTTCGTGTTGATGGGACCCAATGTATTTTTAAAGGTCGGCATCAGGCTGGCAGACATATTTGAGGTCAGACGGTAGTGAATTTCAGCTTTTACCAATAGTCCGAGATTTATTTTTTTCAATCCCCTCAACGGAATCTCTGATTCGTTTTGTTTATAATTTGCTCCGTAAATATCCGTTTCAAGGGTCGCATGTGTAAGCACATTAAATGTCATGCCCATCCCTGCCAGCAAAGTAAATCTGTGCATGGGAATCCGGTATGAAAGAACGAGTGGGACTGTTATATAATGAAGTTCACTGTGGGTCTTGGCTGTGGATATACTGTCACCCACCATGGGCACTATAAAAGGAGGGGAATGCAAAAAACTAAAACCGGATGCCGTATTTAATTTAAATGCAATATCTCCCGACTCATTCTTTACGGCATAGGATTGTGAAGAATCCATGATGCTTCTCGACCAGGAATAACTGAATCCGGTCTGAAGCATCCATTTTTTATTTATTTTATAATTGAAGTATACGCCGACGGATGCTGAGAAGATATTTCTTTCAGCTTTTTCTATTTCCTTTCCATTCGGTGCCGTTATATCGTTGTCGATAAAATTATAACCCGCAAATTCCTGTGAAAAATAAGGAGTAATTGAAAATCTGTCCCTGAATTTTGGCTGTTGCAGCTTTATGACATGCTCACCGGCAGATGGATGAAGGGATGAAGAGCTGTTTACCGGAAATGTCATCGATTGAAAGACCTGTTCCTTTTCTATTACCGGAGTGAAATCAGCACCCAATGAAACGGGTGAATGTATCATATTTAAAAAAACAAAGTCAGGATCTGTTATTTCGATTCCAATCCTCTGCAAGAAATAGGATTTTACAGTATTTTTCGGTACAATGGAAACAAGTCTACTGGGAAAAGTTTTTATCGGTTTGAGCGTTCGTTCTCCGGTTCCGGATCTATCAATATTGACTGACATAACGGAACTTTCTGGTAAAACCTGATGCAGCTCATAATATAGAAGCGCTGAACCCAGAAAAAAAAACAACAGCAATAAACCGCCAATTTTTTTTAACCCCGTTTTGCTTTTGTTGACCAGTGCTATTTTATTTTCTTTGTCCAGTTCTTTTTCAATATTTTCCCAGACACGCTTCCCCGGCTCCTTTTTATGAAATTGGAGCATATCCCGGAATAAATTGTCCACATGATTCTGAATCGAATCTTTCATTTTGGTTATTTCGCAATTTTAAATTCCTTTCTTAATTGTTTTTTAAGAATGCTTCTGGCATCAAACAGGTTCGATTTTGATGTGCCTTCCGAAATTTCCAATAACTGGGCGATCTCACGATGTTTCAAACCTTCGAAAACATATAAATTAAAAACAAGTCGACAGGCAGGAGGCAGCGACTGAATTAACCGGATTAGTTCTTTTTCCTGAAGTTGATTTAAAACGCTTAAACCGGAAGGCAAATAATTCAGCTCCTCGGATATGGAAACTGTATTAAACCGGTCCGATTTACGCCGGTATTTTTGCAAGGCACAGTTTATCATAATCTTACGAAGCCAGCCTTCAAATGTTCCGGTATTCTTGAATTGCTGAATACTTCTGTACATCTGTAAAAAGCCATCCTGTAGAACTTCTTCTGCTTCCTGCCGGTCTTTTGTATACCGCATGCACAACGCCATCATCGCGGGGCTATAGACGAAATAAATTTCCTTCTGACAAGACCGATCCCTTGCCAGGCAACCCGCAATCAACCTTTTCAGATCAATGTTTACTATATTCTGTCCTTTACGAATCATAGATGCTTCAATCCATCATTAGGTTGGGTTGATATCATCCCAACCCTTTTTAGATGCAATCTTCTGTTTCCAGCTTGCAAAGATGGGTTTCAATTCAGGAGGAATTCTGTAGTTGGTCAGTCTGTTGGCAGGATATTATGTTACAAGCAATTAAGAAAATAAACTCTTAAAACAACCATCATGAAGACAATCATCTACGTGAATAGCTACCGCTATTACCAAATATTATAATGAACATAGCGCAAGCGACCAGCTACAGGGCTATGCCTGGGAATTCAATCTCGTTTCAAGTAAGGAAGTAAATGCCTGGTGTATGCCGGGAGGTAAAGTTGTTGTCTACTCAGGTTTGCTGCCCGTTACCCAAAACGAAACGGCACTGGCCATTGTACTTGGCCATGAAATCACACATGCAGTAGCCGGGCGCGGGCGCGAACGTATGAGCCAGCAGATGCTTGCTCAAGGTATACAGGTTGCCGGAAATGTCGCATTGGGAAATAATCCGAAAACAGTATCGATATTCAACCAGGTATATGGACCCACTGCTCAGATCGGTATCCTTCTTCCCTATTCACGCAAGCAGGAAAGCGAAGCAGATCACTACGGGTTAATCTTTGCCGCCATGGCAGCATATAATCCACAAGAAGCGATCCCCTTCTGGAACCGCATGGCAGCGTTGGGCGGACAAAAACCGCCGGAACTCCTGAGTGATCATCCGGCTGACGAACAAAGAATTGAAGACTTAAAAAAAGTAATGCCGGAAGCGATGAAATATTACGAAGAATCTAAACACTAAACACAAGTATGGAAGTAAGAGTTTGAGGAGTTAGTTGGAGCTGCACTTCCATACTTCCATACTTCCATACTTCCATACTCGTATTAATGTGTTTTTTCTGTTGAAGATTTGCCGAGCCCCTGGGCCAGATCATTGATACCGTCTGTGGTCTTATTTTGTAAATCACGTATGTTGCCTCTGATCTTTCTCAAAAGTTCAGACCCCATATCGGGAATCGCAATAGTACAAATTGCTAAACCGGTCAGAATGATCCTGAAAACCTTTTTCATAGTTAACTAAGATAACGTTTTGATGACTTCGAAACTGGTGAACTTCTTTTTTATTATCAACAACCTTTCCCCTGTTTTGAGGCTATAAAAGGGCTGATTTTTGGGTAATTACGTGGCATTTCTGGGAAAATATATCCCTGTTCCGATTATGGCAAGGTTTCAGCTGACTTGGACCCAAACGTCCGACCCTGTATTCTCAATTCGCATTTTTTTGTGAATTTCAAAATTTAGTTCTAGGTTTGCTAAGTATTTTAGTATTTATGCAGGAAAGCAAGGTTATCGTTTCACGGAGTTCTGATACTAAAACTGAAGACGGAGCTGACTGCGGTTCTAAGGGGCAACAAAGAAAAACCCTCCCCATAACCCGGTCCCAATCGGTTACACCAGTGATCGTTCCGCGCATGGGTCGGGCGAATATTATTACAATTCTGTGGTGTATCCTGAATGATTTAGTTCTGTCAGTAGTTGAGCCCTGGTATGTTTATGCCGGGGTATTTATTTACCGTCGTGTAGACAAATAAAATCAACTGCGCCCTGCCTGTTCATCTACTTCGAAAACGCCAAAGACGTTATGATCCGGATCCAGGAAATATCCCTGCCAGCACCGTCCTGATATTGCAAATTTGGGCATGGCGATCTGTCCGCCCTGCTGCATAATCAAATCCGCCGTCCGATCGAAATTTTCAACCTGAACCGAACATACAAAAGCATTGGTGCCACTGCCGTCAGGAGGCAGGGCCGCCGGTCGTTTCAGCAAACCGCCATAGATGGTATTCGTTTCGATCCGGTAATATTCATTGAGAACAAACTCTTCTTTGACAAAGATCCATCCAAATATGGCTTTATAGAATGCCATTTCCCTTGGCGGATTGGATGACTGAATTTCAAAATATCCCACTGTATTCATATGGCTTATTTTTAAGAGCTAAATTTATTCTTTAAGCATAAGCCTAAAGTTCAAAGCCTATAACTAAATTGTTAATTTGTAAATTAAAGTGAACGTCTTCATCCAATTTATCATTCCTTATTTTGGTTTTATCTCCAAATAGAAAACTCATTATCGTCAAATGGATACACAGTATCATTTGGATGTTTTTCAATCTGATTATATTTTATTTGTATTATTCTGTAATAGCCAATAAGATTGACAAGTGGGTTTGGATTTGCATCGGAATTATATTATTGGAAGGGATGGTGCTTCTTTTTTTCAAACGCATATGCCCGATCACCCTCATTGCCAGAAGATATTCCGACTCCACAAAAGATAATTTTGATATTTTTCTGCCCAACTGGCTGGCGAAGCATAATAAATTAATCTACACGATTCTTTTTGTTTCGGTATTATTGATTCTGGCATTCAGGCTCTTACGAGCTTAAAGCCCAAAGCACAAAACTAATGTGGCGAAACCACATTCGCCACATTAGTTTTAGGCTTAACCACGATGCTGATACAGACCAAGAATATTTCCTGACAGATCCTTAAACCAGGCTGTAATTTCCGGAGCATCCAAACCCAGCGGCCTCACGATCGTTCCTCCCCTCTCCATTATTTTCCTGATTGTTATTTCGATATCATCTACCATGATATGCAAGAGCATGCCGATCTCTGTGGTCGGTTTGCGATCCGTCCGCCAGGTACCGCTCACTTCATTCACGCCATCATCAAATGCGATGGATCCATCGCTTCGCCTGCGCACTTTCCAGTCAAAAACGGCCTGATAAAATGAACTGGATTCATCGATGTCGCGTGAAGGCAATTCCAGGTAACAGATCTTGCCATTCCCATAATGTGGTTCTTCATTGTTTGTCATAGATCTTTTTTTTCCAGTTGAAAAATTTCCTCGACAGATTTACCAAATACCCGTGCAATTTTTAATGCGAGTAGGGTCGAAGGAATATATTTATTGCTTTCGATCGAATTGATTGTTTGTCTGGACACCCCCACCTTGTCAGCCAGTTCTGCCTGCGTCAATTTTTTTATCGCACGTTCCACATGTAGATTGTTTTTCATAGGCGGATATCAGAATCATTTGACCTGGCTGATCGGTTTAACCGGTAGATCACCCATTGAAAACGCAGGATGAAAAATAGCAAGGGTAGCCATATGTTCAGGGTTAATATATGATTGGAATCATTGCCATAGGTAAATATCAAACTGAAGAGCAGGATCGCATAGTTCAGATAGATGGCCCATCGCAATGAGTCGAGCCGCAACTGGATGATCTGTTCATCCTCCACCCGCTCACGGGAAAAGGCAACGAGGAAAAGTCCGACCAGCACCATGAGCGTCGTGCCGATAAAGAAAAGATGTGGTGCTGAAAATAAAAAACCAGTTGAGCCGGACGATGGCGTCTGCTGGTCGTGGCCGTTCGGATAGAAATGATCCCAGAGCAATTTGATGGGGATGTGCAAAAGTATCAGGCCGATGCCGAAATATCGGCTGCTATAAGGAAACAGGTATTTTGCTTGCATTATGTCAAGTTTGCAATACTAAATGTAAAGAATACTTGACAAATTATCCAAATATTTTTTTATTGACTCCTGAGCGGCCAATGAGCATCCAGCAACTTCATCTACTTAAGTACAGTATGAAAAATCAATTTCATGTCTTCCCATGAAGCGAAATCTGCAGCGGCATTATAAGCGATTGGCATATTGAATTTCTGGCCGAGCTCCGTCACTTCCGGATTGGTATACGCATGTTTTGCACCAGGATAACTTATGAAAGTATAATCAGCATTTATGGAATCCATGCTCTTCCGAAATGCAACCTGGTCAGCTTCGGGCACCAACGAATCATCAGCACCCTGACAAATTAAAATCTTTGCCTTGAGAAGATTTTTTTTGGCTTCAACCCCAACCAGTCGTCCGTGAAAACTTACAACAGCTTTAAGCGGCGCGCCAAGTTTTGCAGCATTTACAACGACATAACCGCCAAAACAATATCCCATGGCTCCTGCTTTCGATATGTCTGCCTGTGGGAAATCCCCTGCTTTCGTAATGGCGTCTTCAATGGGTTTTAAAGTATTTTCCGGATGAGCATAATACCGTGACGTGAGTGCCCTCGCTTCTTCCGGATCCTTGCCCAGTTTTCCATCTCCAAAAAGATCCGCTGCGAAAGCAAAATATCCAAGGGCGGCAATCCGCCTGGCCCGGGATCTGGCGTATTCATTCAGGCCCCACCATTCATGTACGATGATCACCACCGGAAGTTTCCCCTTCATCTTTGCATCGTAAGCGATATATCCCTTACACAGATGACCCTCCGAATAGTAATTCACTTCCTCTGCCTGTATAGATGAATCTGCATCAACCTCTTTGATCTGCATGGGAATTTTATTATTATCATTCTCAAGCTAATGAAATGTCTTTGGAATGATCTTTAAATCTGTTATTTTTTGAGCGACATGCTGTGGCCTGGGAAAGAAGGCAACAAGATGGGCATCTCGGGTGATGAATAAATAGTCGGGTGACAAAATTGCATATTTTAATCCCGGCACTGTTTTTATATTAAAATTCACGTTCATCTATTTTTTAATAAAAAACGAAAAACATGTACTACAATCAGTCATGGGCCGCAAAAGGCAATCAGCACGGGAACAAACATCTGTACGCCCGCACCATGCAGCGTGCAGCCGTGAACATTTACAAGACGGATAACAGCTATGAACTGCTGGTATTTGCTCCGGGGCGCATCAAAGAACATTTTCATCTGGATATGAATGGAAATGAACTCACCGTTTCTTACAATCCACCGGAAGGATTTCCCCGTCCGGATTGGATATTGAGAGAATACAGTCGTGGGGGTTTTAAGAGAACTTTTACCTTGAATGAAAGCATCAACACAGAAAACATATCTGCTAAATATGCAGATGGTGTTCTCCAGGTCAGTCTTCCTGTCATAGAAGGAAAAGAAAACACAAGAAAGGAAATATTGATTTATTAAAACCAAAAAGTTTAAAGCCTAAAGCCTAAGACCAAGTCCGAAAATTTAATAAATCTTCTGAATTAACATTGGTTTTAGGCTTTGGGCTTTAATCTTTAGGCTTATTCATGGGCACAACAATTGCCGCAGTAATGAAAATGAGTAGCCATGTACAAATATGGAATTTTATTATTTGCCGTATTCGCAGCCATAAGCTTATCGTGGAATAAGTCAGATTTCTTTGCTATAAAGAATATACAGTTTCCGGATATTTCAGACACATCCGTGTGTGATAAGGTCTTTGACGGAAAATATACCGATAGCAATCATATTACATATATCAGTTTGGGCGGCGCTTCTCCGGGACAGAAGATAAGGATAATAATAAAAGGAAAGGACCGCGACAATTTTCCTTCACCACCAGAAAAATTATACACCGGGAAAACGGTTTGTGTGAAGGGACCGGTGGAGATGCAGGACGGCCAGCCATCAGTCGTTGTGAAAGATCCCGGCCAGATTATCGTGCAGCAATAAACATGAATAAACCGGCCTAACCTTTTTTAAAAGTTATTTCAACCTTTCGTGTGATTTTGCTGTCAGGATGCAATGTCTCCATCACGAGAATGCCGGATTTTACAGTAACCGTACTTTGCACTGTAGCAGTTGCTTTTTGATCTGTCATAGTTAAAACATTTCCGTCCATGGACCATGCACCAGAATAGGTACGCGATGCACCATCCTGGTTGCCTGAAGTAGTGGTATAAGTATGGTCCGATTTGAATTCGCTGATAACCGTTCCTATCGTAGACATGTCCGTCACGATAAAAGGTTTGCCGTATTTTTTTGCTCCCTCATCTGTGAAGTATTGTTTCACCGTTACCTGGTACCATTTACCAACAATCGATTGCGCAAATGAACTCTTTGAAGAAATTAAAGAACAAATGAAAATAAAACCGATAAAAAGATTCTTGAAAACAGGTAAATGATTCATTGGGGAGTTTTAAACCTTCCGAAGCTACCCTTAATTCGGCGTTGGATGAAACAATTTTTACCTCATGGTCAAACCTCCCTGTCTGATACAAAAAATATTGTTCTTTACACTAACGCCCGTGGCGTGGGCATTGGGGTACCGGGTCATATACAAAAAGTATTTAAATTGACTATTTTCTCTTCCTGAGAAATATCTCTTTAAAAAAGACAACCAGATAAGTCAAAATGATGAGTCCGACCACAGCAAGTATGGCGTAGGTCGGAGCGCTCAAATAATACCGGCTTATTATCCTGTATCCTATCAGTAATAAGACGACAACGATTCCCCTGGTTATCCATTTTGACCGGGACTTTTGCATTCATGAAATTACACATTAAACGACAGCTCATCCAACCGGTTTTCTCATGCTGTCAATAAACTGCAATGCTTCTTTTTCATGAGCCGGACCATTTGTGAAAGAGTCGAAGGTAAAAACGATTTTGCCGGACAGATCAACAACAAAAGTTTCTCTTCCGGTAATGAAGAATTTGCTTTTGACGCCGAACATTTTTAAAACTTTATTATCCGGATCACTTAGTAAAGTGAAGGGGAGTTTATGGTTCAGAATAAATTTTTTGTGGCTTTCAACGGTCCCCGAATTTATGCCAACGACCATCGCTCCTGCTTTTGTGAATTTATCATACTGATCCCTGAATGAGCAGGCTTCCTTGGTACATCCACTACTCTCATCCCTGGGATAAAAATATATAACCAGGATTTTCTTTCCCGTATAATCTGAGATGTTGAACAAGCTGTCGTTTTGATCACGCAGAGAAAATTGCGGAATCATATCTCCTGCCTTCAGGTGTTTGCCCTGTGTCTTAGATGTCTGGAACCAGCCGAAAATCAGGGCAGCCAATAGGATGTTTTTTTGCATGCGCAAATTTACAGATAATCACCAGGTCCATACTGCGACGCTATTGCGTTACAGATGGATCCGGCTGTTGAGTCTTGGGTTGCTGATCATCCTTCTGAGTCTTGGGCCGTTGATGATAACTCACCACGAGATCGTGAATTTCCTGGTCACGTTGTTTCTTTAAACTGCGAACTTCCTGACGTTTTTGTTTATTGGTCAGGCTTTCGTCCTGCCGCACGGAATAAATCCGGTCCGCATAATCGGATCTGATATCTTCCTCTTCTTTTTGCAGCTTGCTGGGCCGGCTGTACATATTCCCATAGGGATAATAGGCGCCGTAAGGAAGTCCGTAGAATCCGTATGGACTATAGAATGGCGGATAGTAACCGACACCGAATCCAAAAGCCGGTTGGACGTACACGCTATGATAAACAGCAACAGTACGAACCTTCTGGGCCGACGCTGTAAAGCCGAGCCCGACACAAATCACTACTACAACGATTAACTTTTTCATAAATCACTTCTTTATATAATGCTAAACGCAAATTACATACAGAAGATGCCTGACATATGACAACGATTTGTGTAATAACGATTCTCTAACAAATACCGTGATAACTTTTAATTTACCTGAACTACTTCATATGCATCCGTTCCGTTCTGTGATACAGGCTGATAATAGGTGTTGTTGTAAACAAGATAGGTTTGCCCGTTGATATCCTGCTGGATCGCTCCATCCGGGATCTGCGTGACCACCGCTCCATAGGGCGCCTGCACAACCTGGTAGCCGTTGCCGGTATCGATATAAAAAGCGCCTCCATAATAATAATAATAATCATTTCCAACCATTGTAGTCTCATAACCGGGCGGCAGGGAACTGACCGTTGCACCGATCGGTGCCGGCACTACAGAATAACCGTTGGAAGAAGGCTGATAATAGACCCCTTCGTCATAATAAAACTGCTGGTTCGCTACAGACAACAGAAAGGCATCCCTGGCGAGTGAAGCGGCAAAATATCCGAGCGGGTGCCAGTTGTGTCCCCAATAATAAGGATGATAAGGATGGTAAGCATAAGCATGTACCGGCTGATAGTGATTATGATAAACATTCACATTCTCACGTACAGTAACGTTATGCTGAACGGTTACATTTTTTTGAACCGGTACCGGTGGCCGGTAGGCTGCAGTATTCCGGCTATAGTCATGCTGGTTATAATCATGATTCATATTGCTGCCTCCATTAATCATCGGGCGATTTTCTACCTGCCGTGGTTGCTCTACGGGACGGGCAGGTGTCTGTTGCGGTGGATGATTGACAGCCGCTGGAGGCGGATGACTGACAGCTGGCGAGGACCTGTTAAAATTCTGTGGAGGAGCAGATGGCCGGCCCCCTCCGCTATAGTTGGGATGATTCATGCGCTGTGCATGCCCTGCCTGCGGAATGGTCAGCAGTACGGTCATCAGGATTATCATGCTTAGTGAAAAGAAAATACGAAAAGACATTTTCATGACGCGAAATTTAGCGGATGATCATTTTATTTTTTAATAGGGCTCTTAGCCATCTTTATTTTTTTTGCCTTCGGAGGCACCATGAAATCAAACAATGATGAAGGCAGGACAGGGTTGATCTGCCAGTCGGACAGAATCGCCTCATATTGTGGATTCATATCCCGGCTCGTATAAACGATTACCATTTTAATCGGAAGGCTCAGTGCATCGTTCGATATCCAGAACTGATAGCCCATGTTTGGCGTTGAACCGGCAATATGATAACAATCTTTGCCATCTATTTTTGTCATTCCGAGATAAATGAGATTTTTAGATTCAGACAGCAGATCATCTACGAATGTAGGATAGAAAAAATCTGCAGCGGGAAATTCAATACCATACAATTTATTCACCGTATCAATCATATCTACGATGGGAGCAGAAAACGACAGGGTTGCAAATTGATTGTTCTCCAGGGAATAATAGTTGAGCGTTTCTCCATCATAATAAAGGGACCGCTCACCGCGGTCGCCCTGGGAGCGTATCAGCAATTTATTCGGCCCCTGCATATAAATCTGTTCGTCATCCCCATGTTTGACAAGCCCCAGGTGCTGACTGCGGATATCGTAATTCGATTTTACCGTGTAATGGCAGGAGCTCAGGGATGCGATCATCGCACTCATGCGATCAAGGATGGCTACAGCGATGGTATCAATATTCGTTCTTTGAGCCGATGCACCGGTAGCTGTCGCAATGCAAAGGAAAACACCGATAAGGAATTTTTTATTCATCTCATGAATTTTAAATCTAATGGCCTGGTGATTTAAGCCGCGGCAATGTAGGGCAAAATCATGCCACGCCTTGTTCACGAGATGTTAACATAGCAGGGAGGATGCGTACTTAATTTCGTTTTTACATTTTTGGGCGCGTGATTTTTTTGCCGGCCAGATATTGCTTCCAGGGCTTCCAGTAATGGTCGTGCCATCCCCTGTTGATGCTCTCTTCTTTCCCTTCCGGCACACCACTGTGGATCACATGCATAATAGTGTCTTTACCACTGGGCTCAAGGATAATGGTAAAAAGCGAATCCGGATATTCTGGTGTCCAATCCACCGCGCGCCAGGTTTGCACAATGATTTTATCCTTCACAGTATGTACACTTTTTCCTGTAATATAACCACCATGTGAACTGAATGGAGCACCATCTTTTGATGAAATCGTGACCGGTGATCCCGAGATCAGTGCATGTTTTTTTGGATTCATGTATAAATCGAAGAGATTCTTTGGCTTGGTTTTTTTGAATTTTATTTTTTGTTTGATGTGTTTTGCCATACAGAGGGTTTTAGTTTTATGTTAAAGTTAGTTATTCTCCGGAGGGACCGGTTCTGGAAGAATGAGGATCGGCTGGCATTCAATAAAAACCAGCCATCATACTGATTTCCAGATGAATAAGGAAGTTGGCTAAATAAAATCATGATGTGCATGTAGTGTCTTGGCCGTTTCTCCGTTATGCCCGATCCAAACTGCTCACACCTTGCATAACATTCTTTTTCGGACACAGGCCCTCCATACAATTTTATTGTCAGGAATAACTTCAACCAATTTCTGTTTTGAATAATGGCAG
>Ga0206943_1169_pt1 | contig 15907 bp, 15 predicted proteins | sample Alteio_BWOrgHeat_7_FD_153243 | JGI IMG/M metagenome (GOLD analysis project Ga0206943, IMG submission 153243) | Enriched cells from forest soil in Barre Woods Harvard Forest LTER site, Petersham, Massachusetts, United States -... | ecosystem: Environmental > Terrestrial > Soil > Temperate forest > O... | reverse complement strand
TGTTCGCAAATTCCCCTTCAATTCTTCCCTCTTCTGAAATTGCAAAGGGGCCCGGTGTTCCGTGTGCTGGCGGAGGCAATAAAGTGCCAATGGCCTTGAGCACATTTGTTGCGTCGCTCAATTGGGGTTTGTCCCAGATTCCTACAACCAGTCGTCCTCCGGGTTTTAATAATCTTTTTGCTTCCTTCAACGCATTTTCGTAGCTGCCGGCATATTGAAATGAATTAAAACCGGTGACAACATCAAAGGTGCTGTCTTTAAAAGGTAGTGTTTCGAGGTCTTCCTGCAAAAAATTAATCTGTGGATTACGTAACCTCGCCAGTTCGAGTAATCCCTGTGCCGCATCTACACCGATCACTTCCGCACCTGTTCTGATAGCCAGATGGGTAAACAAACCCGAACCACAACCCGCATCCAGCAGCCTGTCTTTTTTAGACAATTCTAAATGCGTTAATACGGTTTGGTACATCGGTGAAAACCAGGGCTCGAAATACTGCGCCCAATAAGGGGGTGCCGTACTCCAAAGTTTTCCCTGAATTGATTTTGTGCTCATTGAAATAAGATTTAATAATTGAGACACAAAATTAAAATCGAGGGCTCTGAAAGATGTTGCCTGAAGGTCCAGAGTTTTGACACACTCGTTCAGACAGCAATCCGATGCCTGATCGAGGTGGGAGAATTGCCAAAACGCTGGCGGAAGGAACGGCTGAAATGCGAAGTACTTTCGAAGCCACTTTCAAAAGCTGCTTCTGAAACGGTTTTGCCCATGTTGGTTAATAAGTGAAAGGCATTGTTTAATCTTTTTTCCATCAGCCATTTTCCTGGCGTAGTACCGTAAACACGCATAAAATCTCTTTTGAAGGCAGACAAACTACGGGCAGTAATTTTTGCAAACTCTTCCATTTTGAGGTTAAAGCAGAAATTGTCGTCCATTACTTTTTATAGTGAGACAGTTTGTGGCTCCTGTAGTAAAGAACGGAAATAAGATAAAAGTTCCCCATTCTTCGGATTATCAGCGATGGTAAGAATTAATTCCCTGAATTTGAGTTCCAGCAAGGATTGATCAGGTTTGAACCGGTTGTCGAAATACAGCATCATGGACTGAAAAAAGGCGCTAACGGTAGCACTATTTTCAATTGAAATAACCGGGTCATAATTTTTTACCGATTTTACAATCGGATTGGATCTGCTTTTTAAGACGTCACAAATGAATTCGTCTTGTATAAAAAACAGGAAGAAGCAAAATTCAGAATCAAAAAACTGTTCTACAATGGAAGCTCCTTTCCGAACGAATACACAACTGCCTTCCCGCAATTCATAAGAACCATGACCCGTGTGCCAGATCTTTCTGCCTTCCATCACATAAACGATATAGTTATGATGGCTCCAAAGATCCTCAAACTTTTTTTTAAGCCCGCAGTTATAGCTGGTGAAAAGGGAATCACCAACGGTCAGCCGCTCACTGCGACCTGGGTTATTTGCTATATGTGTGTAAATGTTATACAAGCACTGAGAATTAAAAAAGTTTATGGATGCTAGTTATGACATTTTAGAAAGTAATGGTAATCCCATTTTCCGATCGGCCGGAAGAAGAATTATAAAACCATGAAAATCACCATAAAGACCGGGGCATATCGCTCAATGTTTCCGTCAGAAGGTTCATTTCGATCAATTAAATGAACAACCCCTAAAACTTACAACTATGAAACATTTATATTCTTTCGTATGTGCTATGAGCATGCTGATTTCAATTTCATGTAAAAAGGATTCTGTTAGTGCAGCCAATTATCCCAAACCTGATTCATCCTCTGTATCAACATGGAAAACCGTTTATGTCACCGATAGCAATTGGATTACGGAGGGAGAAGGCGTATTTAAAAGCGATCTGACAGCCATTATAAACGACGCCGGTGCATCAGTAAACGAAGTGTATGCGATGGCGTTGGTAAATGAAGGCAGTTCATTTCAGTTTTTCCCCTGTTGCCAGGTGAGCTATATGGGCGGCCATTTATCAGCATCGATTTATTCCACAGCTGACAAAGAAACCTGCACGCTTTCATTCAATTATTACGCCTCGGATGCACATAATGGAGAACTACCAAGCCCCTGGAAAGTTCCTTTTCAGTCAGTTACTGTTAAAGTGTGGCTTTGGAAATAGAGAGCAGGTTGCGGGGTTCTTTTACTGCGATCATTCCTGCAATTGAAGAAAGTAAAAGCGATCCTGCCATGACCAGATAGGAAGCGGCGGAATCACCGGTTTTTCCGTTTAAATAGCCGACCAGGTAAGAGCCTCCAAATGCACCCAGTGCCCCGAAGCTATTGATCAGGGCAATGGCCCCTCCTGCGATATTGGCTGGCAATATTTCCGTAATATGAGCAAAGAATGGACCGTAGGGCACATACATGGTCACACCTGCCAGGCTTAGCAGGGAAAATGACAACCAGAAATGATTCAATCCAACTAAGTACAAACAATAAAAAGCAATTGCGCCCAGGAGAAAGCAAGGCCAGATATACATTTTTCTATTTAACGATCGATCGGAAAAATAAGAAACAATGATCATGGCAATGATGGATATCAGATAAGGAACGGCCGAGAGCCAACCGGTTTTTACAATGCCAATGCCGGGTGCCGCATGTAAGATGGAAGGCAGCCAGATCACAAATCCGTAAATGCCAAAACTCCACAATAAATATAAAATACATAACAGTATGACCAGTTTCGATTTGAATGCAGTGGCATAATTCTTTACCGGTTTGATGATTTGTTGTTCCTTCTGCAACAGATCCGCCAGTGATTTCTTTTCATCCAGGCTTAACCAGGCAGCTTCACCCGGTTTGTCATTCACAAGTTTCCACCAGAAGAAAGCCCATAGGATCGCCGGAATTCCTTCCCAGATAAACATCCATCGCCAGCCGAGCGCCCGAATTAAATATCCGGATATGATAGACATCCAAAGAATGGTTACCGGATTACCAAACATCAGTAATGTATTGGCTCTTGATCGTTCCTCCCTTGTAAACCAACGGCTGATTAATACCAGCATCGAAGGAAATACGGCACTTTCAAAAACACCCAGCATAAACCGGATGAAAAGTAAAACTTTTATATTATTGATCAGTCCGGTGGCCATCGCAAACAATCCCCAAAAGATCAGTGACCAGAATATTAATTTCTTTGCACTTTTGTTGGAGGCATAAATGGTTCCGGGGATCTGAAAGAAAAAATATCCTAAAAAAAATAATGATCCCATCAGGGAAGACATGGTGGATGTAATGCGCAGGTCTGCGGCCATTCCCCCGGCTGCACCAAATCCGAAATTGGCGCGGTCAAGATAGGCCAGGCTATACGTAATAAAAACGACCGGTATCAGACGGTACCAACGTAAAACGGCAATCGGTTTTTTACTTTCCATCCGTATTTCCTGCATGAGGTTAATAAAAATAAGAAACAATACTGGTTTAATTTTTTCTTCTGCTTCATAATTGCCATCTTTGCCCGATGCAGATCTGGAAAAATCTCATCAGTCGTCCTTCCTGAGTTTCCCGCGTGTTCCTGCAAATCATCCTTTTCTTTTAAATTCATATTAAATGATGTTGTTGTATGAAAACAATCATAGAACCATTCAGAATAAAATCTGTTGAGCCCATTTATTTCAATACTGTGGAGGAACGAAAACTCATTCTGGAGAATGCTTTCTATAATCCCTTCCTGATCCGATCGAAAGACGTATTGATCGATTTGCTGACTGACAGTGGAACCAGCGCCATGAGCAGCAGTCAATGGGCGGGAATCATGCATGGTGATGAATCCTATGCAGGCAGTCCGAGTTTCTTTCGTTTTGAAGAAACCATTCAGGAAATCACCGGGATGCCACTGGTGATTCCCACTCACCAGGGAAGGGCTTCCGAAAAAATATTATTCAGCATCCTGGGTGGAAAGGGGAAATATTTTTTGAGTAACACTCTGTTCGATACAACCCGGGCAAATATTGAATTCTCAGGCGCAGAAGGCATCGATCTGATTTGCGAAGAAGGGAAACTCCCGGCGATTCCAGCTCCTTTTAAAGGTAATATGGATCTGGTCGCACTCAAACAGGTCATTAAAGAAAAGGGTGCAGAAAATATTCCGCTTTGTATAATTACAGTCACCAACAATTCCGGTGGTGGTCAGCCTGTCAGCATGCAAAATATCCGGGCTGTAAGAAAGATTTGTTCAGAAAACAATATCCCGGTTTTTATTGATGCCTGCCGTTTTGCTGAAAATTCCTATTTTATCAAATTACGCGAGGAAGGATATAGCAACAAACCGGTATTTGAAATCGCCCGGGAACTTTTTTCGTATGCCGATGGTTGTACCATGAGTGCGAAGAAAGATGCTTTTGCCAATATCGGTGGTTTTCTCGCTATGCGGAATGAAGAACTTGCGCTGAAATGCAGGAATCTGCTGGTCATAACGGAGGGATTTCCTACTTACGGCGGACTTGCGGGAAGAGATCTGGAAGCCATTGCGATCGGATTAAAAGAAGTGATGGAAGAAAATTATTTGCAATACAGAATACGGAGCATTGAATACCTGGCCAATAAACTGATAGCCGCCGGTGTTCCCATTATGCAGCCGGCTGGTGGTCACGCGGTATATCTGGATGCAAAAAAATTTCTTGCACATATTCCGGTTGCACAATATCCCGGTCAGGCACTGGTTGGTGCTTTGTATCTGCACGGTGGGATCCGCAGCGTTGAAATCGGTTCGCTCATGTTTGGGAAATATGATGACAATAAACAACTCATTCCTGCTCAGCTTGAATTGGTGCGGCTAGCCATTCCCAGAAGAGTATATACACAGAGCCATATTGATTATGTTGCTGAAGTGGTCATTGAGGTCTTTAATGCAAGAGATAAGATCAGGGGATTGCAAATTGTTGAGGAAGCGGCCATACTGAGACACTTCACTGCAAAACTTCAACAAGTATGAGAGTATGAGAGTATGGGAGTATGAGAGTGGAGAACTTAAGTCTTGGCCTTACGCCTTAGCCTTAAGCCTTGGCCTTACGCCTTCGCCTGAACCTTAATGAGATTGCCCAAAACACGAATACTCTTATAAATGGTTTCGTCAAAGCTGATTCCGAAACTGATGCGTATGAAATGAGTAAAGCGCGAATCGGTACTGAAAATCTGTCCGGGTGCTATGCTGATGTTTTTCGTGAGGGCTTCCTGGTAAAGTTTGAATGCATCAATGTTTTTATCCAGTTCGATCCATAATACATAGCCACCCCCGGGCCGAGTCATTTTCGTATTGGGCGGGAAATAATCCAGAATAGCCTGCATATACCGCTGGCATTGGGTATACAAAGCTCTTCTCAGGTTTCGCATGTGCAGGTCATAACGACCGGTTTCAAAAAAATGGGCAATAGCCGCCTGGGTTGGCGTTGCGGATGTAACCGTATGCATACTCTTTATCTGAATAATCTGATCCTTAAATCTGCCCGGTATACACCATCCAACCCGGTAGCCTGGTGCCAATGTTTTTGATACGGAGGAGCATAACAAGACCCAACCCTTTTTGTCAAAGCTTTTGCAGGTGCGCGGACGACTTTTTCCAAAATATATTTCCCCATAAATATCATCTTCAATCAATGGGATTTTTTTCTTTGTCAACAACCGGACGAGCTGTTCTTTCTTTTCTTCGGGCATACAACTGCCCACCGGGTTACTGAAATTGGTTACAAAAAGGCAGGCTTTGATTGTCACTTTTTCCATGGCCTTCTTTAGATATTCAATGTCCGCACCCTGATCAGGATGAACCGGAATTTCCAAAACATTTAATTCCAGGCTAAGCATTACGTTGAATATTCCAAAATAGGTTGGACTTTCTATGGCAACTGTATCTCCCGGCCGGGTGACTGCCCGCAAACAAAATACAAGTGCCTCCATGCAACCTTGTGTGGTCACTATATCGTTTTCGGTAACACTTCCTCCCCAGCTAAAAGCCTGTTTGGCTATCTGTTTTCGAAGCGAAATATTTCCCTGTATATTTTCATAATTGATATTACCATTGGGACTTTTACGGATGGCTTCTGCCATCGACTTACTCAATTTGGCCAGCGGGATCAGATTGATGGGAGGTGCAGACATCGATAAACGTAATACACCTTCTTCCTGCATATTTTCATGTATCATGGCGATCATCTGCGTTACGTTCACCTGCCTGATCTTTTTCAGCGGAGGTTTAATTTCCGGGGGCTTCGCAAATCTTGCCGGCAGGATCTTAACATAATATCCTGATTTCGGTTTTGCTTCAATCATACCGAGAGACTCCAGCTCCACATAAGCTTTGAATGCCGTACTCAGACTGATTCCCTGCTCCTGACTCAGGGCCCGCACCGAAGGCAGTTTATCTCCTGATTTTAAAAGATTTTGTTTTATCTGATTTTCCAACCGGGTTGCGATCTGTATATATAAGAAATCGTTGATGGCAGGGGTTGCTGTCGGTTCCATGTTATCTGTTATGCTCAAAATTAGTGATTCTGCATCTGTTTTGCGGTTGATTTTGTCATTTACTTTGTATAAAAATCCGCATGGAGATCAAAACATTCAGCGAACGGGAAATTCAGAAATTCCGGAGTGAGACGAGGGGAACATCTGAATGCACCCATTTTAATAATGCCGGCGCATCTCTGCCGCCGGACGAAGTGGTCGAAACCGTGATTCATTATTTAAGTGAAGAAGCCACACTGGGAGGTTATGAAATGGAATATAAATACAGGGAACAGCTGGAAAATGTGTACCTGCTGATTGCCCGTTTCATTCATGCGGAAAGAGATGAGGTAGCCATCGTGGAAAATGCAAGTATGGCCTGGGGACTTGCATTCAACGGGATCGAATTTAAAAAGGGAGATGTGATTATTACCTCTGAAATGGAATATGTAACTAACCTGTTGGGTTTTCTAAACGCAGAACAGACACATGGCATACAAATAAAGGTGATACCAAATGATGTGTACGGGAACTTTTCATTACAGGCGTTGGAAGATGCCATTACAGCGCAAACCAGGCTGATCGCCATCACCCATATCGCTTCCACCGCGGGAGTAGTACTACCGGTCATTGAAATTGGGAAAATCGCACGAAAACATAATATTTTATACCTGGTGGATGCGTGTCAGACGGTTGGTCAGATACCGGTCAATGTAAAAGAAATCGGCTGTGATATATTATCCACGACCGGTCGAAAGTATTTGCGTGCTCCAAGAGGTACCGGTTTCTTATATGTCAGAAAAGAGATACAGGATTCATTGAAAATTCTTTTTATGGATGGGCATACGGCGCAATTGATAAATGAAAATGCCTTCGAAATAAGAAACGACGCCAGGCGGTTTGAGTTGTTCGAAAAGAGCCGTGCGCTTACACTGGGCCTTGGGAAAGCCGTTGAATATGCAATGAATATCGGAGTGGGAAGAATCTGGCAGCGGATACAATTCCTGGCAGCCGTCATGCGCCGGCAATTGGGAGATATAGATGGAATCACCGTTCACGATAACGGAGAACAAAAATCCGGTATTGTTACCTTTACTGTGGATGGGGTAGGCAGCTCTCATGTTAAGTCCGAACTGGGTGAAAAAAAGATCCATGTATCTGTCGGATTGGCCAAATCCACATTGATTTACATGAACAGGAACAGCCTGAACACGGTTGTAAGGGCCTCGGTTCACTATTATAATACCGAAGAAGAAATAAACAGGATGTGTGAGGCGTTAGAGTCTATAGTAAAATCTGGTACCCGGCTTCAGTCAGCCGGAAGATGATCTGAACAGCATAGTTGTGTCTGTTTCTCCAGACCGGATTTGAAAACAGATCATGAAAATGCTTATCAGTAAAAAAGCCGTTGTCATCGTTGATTTTGAGATTGACGCCGATGCCGTTTTTTTAGTTATTAAAAACCTCGGAGCCGTTCCTGCGCTAAAACTTAAAATAAGACCCTTAGCAGCCATTCCGGGATTGGAAGGAAAGAAAGACATCACTAAACTCTCTATTTTTAAGGAAATTAGTTACCTGGCACCTTTAAAGGAAATTAAGATTTTCGTCGACAGTTATGAATCTTTTTTCACCCATCTGAAAGATCCGTCTGTCCATTTCAACATTTCCTATAAAAATGCAAAACACAGATCCTTTAAAATAAAGATTCATCATGATCTGCGGATTTATGCTGATTTAATATATTTCCTAAGAAAACATTGAGTATCCCAGCTTGCAGGAATCACTCTTGCGTCAAATCATTGTCTAGTCAGACTATGGATTCGCTTGCAAATATGCCATCATCTTTTGCAGCGTCTTAGTAGTCTGATAGTAGGCTACGAAAAATAAAATCTATGCGAAAAGAGCAGCGTCGAATGCAAAAACGCAGCGTTCCAATCAGGATAAATTACCATGATTTGCATCTGCTTTTTTCGGGATGTATTCGGGAAGTATTCGGGAAGGCTTCGGTAAGTCTTCGGGACTTCCCGAAGAGCTCCCGAAGGATTCCCGAAGAAAGTCGGAACTCATTCCGTTTGCAGCTCGAACACATCCCGGACAAAAAAATCACGCTTTAATCCAAATCTTTACGTTTTTCTCTCAAAATATTTTCTTAGTAGCCTACTATCAGACTACTATTTGATACTGTGAAGCGATTTATATTTGTACGGTTAGCAAATCCCCCGCAGATTAACATCCGGAATAAATAGATTTCAATAAATTTATCGATACAAAGATTAGATTATGAGAAAACACGCAGTTTGCAGTATCACGCTGATATTCATTCTTTTAAAACTGAATGCACAAATTGACGCCGGACTCTTCCGGTATCCCGATGTTTCGGAAAACCAGATTGTATTTTCCTATGCAAACGATCTTTGGCTGGTACCCAGGGAAGGAGGTGAAGCGATCAAGATCAGCTCTCCTCCCGGCGTGGAATCAAATCCAAAGTTCTCACCTGACGGTAAATCTATCGCCTTCACAGGCAACTATGACGGCAACAAGGATGCTTATGCGCTTTCCGTAACGGGCGGCGTACCCATTCGACTAACCGAACACGGTTACACTGACCGGGTAGTAGACTGGACGCCGGACGGGAAAAATATTTTATTTGCTTCTAACAGGGAAAGCGGTAAAGCCAGGTTCAACCAATTTTATACTGTTCCTGCTTCGGGAGGAGCCACCACCAAACTACCCCTTGCCTATGCGGAATTTGGATCCTATTCTCCCGATGGCAGTCAGATGGCCCTGACTTTCCGTACGCAGGCGGGACGGAACTGGAAACGTTACCGGGGCGGATGGAAGGCCGACATTTATATTTTCAATTTTAAAACACTCAGTTCGGAAAATATTTCGGGATCGGAAACGGCCGGTGACGAATTCCCGATGTGGACGGGAAATTATATTTATTTCTTATCCGATCGTGGAGCTGAGCTCCGGATGAACCTCTGGCGGTATGATATGGGATCCAAATCTTTTGAACAGGTAACCCATTTTACCGATTATGATGTTCACTTTCCTTCACTGGGACCGAAGGATATTGTTTTTGAGGCCGCCGGAAAATTATGGCTCTATCAACTGGCTTCGCAGCAACTGAAGGAAGTAAAAGTAACCGTTATTACAGATGAAACCGCCCTCAAACCCAAATGGGTAAGCACAGAGAAAGTGATCCAGCAAAGTTTTATCAGTCCGGATGGTAACCGCGTACTCATGGGGGCCCGGGGAGAAATATTTTCCCTGCCTGCAGAAAATGGTTTTGTACAAAATCTGACCCAGACTTCGGGTATTGCTGAACGTTATCCCGCCTGGTCACCCGATGGTAAAAGTATAGCGTACTGGAGCGATCGTTCCGGAGAATATGAATTATATATCTCATCCGGCAGCACGTTCTCTGCCGATACAAAAAAACTAACCTCTTATGGTCCCGGTTTCAGATATAGATTATTCTGGTCACCCGATAGCAAAAAAATTGCGTTTATTGATAAGGCCATGCGCATTCAGATATATGATCTGGGCAGTGGCCGAACCATACAGATCGACAAGGCCCTCCGGTATTCAGAAGGAAATTTAGAAGGCTTTACGGGCAGCTGGTCTTCAGACAGCCGCTGGTTTACGTATAGCCGCGATCTTGAAAACTCACATGGTGCCATTTTCCTTTTTGATTATGCCAACCATACGAAACGTCAGATCACAAACGGTTATTACGATTGCAGTAACCCGGTATTTGATCCGGAGGGAAAATATATATATCTGTTGACGAATCAGTCCTTCAATCCATCTTACAGCGATATTGATAATTCATTTATTTATGGGAACGCAGCGCAAATAGCAGCCATTACTCTAAAGAAATCAACTCCTTCCTTACTATATCCGAAAAATGATACGGTAGCGATTCAATCTGAAAAACAGGAACCGTCTAAAGCAAATACGGATAGCAGCAAAAACAAGAAAGGCTCGGGGGGATCTGCTTCTACAGCTAAAAAAGAAGAAACGAAGGCTGTTGATATTGACCTGGATGGTCTGGAATACAGGATGGTCATAATGCCCATCCCTTCGGGTCATTATATCAGTCTGGATGCGGACAAAGGCAAGATATATTTTTTACAATCTCCGGGTACCGGTTCCGCTGAAACCCAGGCCACTCTTAAATATTATGATGTGGACAAACGTGAAGTGAAAACGATCCTGGCGAATGTAGATGACTTCCAACTTTCCGCCAACAGGTCGAAAATTTTGTTGCATCGGGACAATAGCTGGGCCATCGTAAAGGGGGAGGAAAATCAAAAATTTGAAAAACCATTACGCATAGCAGAGATGAAAATGCTGGTAGATCCGGTTCAGGAATGGCAGCAGATTTTCAATGACGCCTGGAGGCTGGAACGGGATTTTTTTTATGATTCTACGATGCACGGCGTGGATTGGAACCTCGTAAAGGAACGATATTCCAAGATGATGAAAGGGGCTATGACACGCGAGGAGGTCGATTTTATCATTGGAGAAATGATCGGGGAACTGAGTTCCTCGCATACCTATCACGGAGGTGGTGACCTGGAAACGGAAAAACATTCAACCGTTGGATATTTGGGAGTCAACTGGGAAGCTGAGGGCAGTTTTTATAAAGTAAAACAAATTATTCGTGGCGCGTCCTGGGATGCTGAGTCCAGATCTTCCCTCGATCAGCCGGGAGTGATGATCAGGGAGGGAGACTATATACTGGCAGTAAACGGAGTGCCTTTGACAACAGCCCATGAACCCTTTGAGTTATTTCAGGACCTTTCAAATAAGCCCGTAGAACTTACTTACAACACATCTCCTTCCTGGAACGGCGCAAAAAAAGTGGTGGTTCAAACGATGGCTGATGAATACAGGTTGCGTAATCTGGCATGGATCGAAGGAAACCGAAAGCAGGTGGACTCAGCTACAAAGGGTGAAGTGGGTTATATATTCGTACCCAGCACGGGCATCGATGGTCAGAGTGAACTGATCCGTCAATTCAATGCACAATGGGATAAAAAAGCGTTGATTATTGATGAACGTTTTAATGATGGCGGCCAGATTCCGGATCGTTTTATAGAATTATTAAACCGGACACCTTTGGCATTTTGGGCCACAAGAGATGGAGAATTACTGCCATGGCCCCCATTTTCGAATTTTGGTCCGAAAGTGATGCTTATAAACGGATGGAGTGGTTCGGGGGGAGATGCGTTTCCGGATTATTTCCGGAAAAAGGCCCTCGGTCCATTGATCGGTGCTAGAACCTGGGGAGGACTCATCGGTATCAGCGGTGCACCGGATCTGATTGATGGAGGCGCAATTACAGTTCCGACCTTCAGAATGATTAATCCGGACGGCACATGGTTCAAGGAAGGGCATGGAGTAGATCCGGATATAGAAGTCAGGGAGGACCTGGGCAGTATGGCCCGCGGGATCGACCCCCAACTGGTTCGCGCAATCGCCGAAATAAAGGATGAAGTTCAGAAAAAAGGATTCACTACGCCAAAGACACCGCCTTATGAGAAACGGTAAAGAGGCTAAGGCTAAGGCTAAGGCTGAGGCTTAAAGCCAAGGCATCCTGCGTCGAGCCCCAAGCCTTCCGCAGTTTGTACCGTTCCATAGAACGGTTCTATAGTTATCTTTAAAGATGAAATTATCATCCGTTGATTATGACGCGGTTGTTGTCGGTTCTGGTCCCAACGGATTGTCGGCGGCTATCACTCTGCAAAAAGCCGGTTTGAGAATTTTATTGATCGAAGCTGCCTCCACGATCGGAGGTAATATGCGCTCTGCAGAATTGACCCTGCCGGGATTTATACATGATATTGGTTCTGCCATTCATCCCCTGGCTGCCGGTTCACCATTTTTTGAAAGTCTTCCGCTAAAAGAGTTCGGGCTTGAATATATTTTCCCGGCCTACGCCGCAGCCCATCCTTTCGATGACGGAACCGCCGCCGTATTAGAATCCTCCCTGCACAATACGGCTTCGGGACTTGGTAGTGACGGCGATTCTTATATAAAATTATTTTCCAGTCTGGTGAATGAGTGGCCAATGATTGTTTCCGATGTTTTGGGCCCTTTCCGGATTCCGCATCATCCGCTGGCTATGGCAAATTTCGGAATGAAAGCCTTGCTTCCGGCGGAGTTGCTGGTCCGAAAATATTTTAAGGCGGAAAAAGCAAAAGGACTCTTTGCGGGCATGGCAGCACACGGTTTACTTCCCTTTTCGGCAATTGCCAGTTCTGCCGCAGGCGTTTTGTTGACGATCCAAGGCCATCGCAAAGGGTGGCCGGTCATCCGGGGCGGAACGCAACAATTGGCCAATGCCCTCTCGGCTTACTTTGTATCGATCGGCGGCCAAATACAAACCAGTTTCCGCGTTGAAAAATTAATGGATCTTCCGAGCGCCCGGGCTGTCGTGCTGGATTTATCGCCTAAACAGGCATTGGAGATTGCCGGGAATACATTTTCATCTTCCTACGGGAATCAGTTAAAGAAATACCGGTACGGAATGGGCGTATATAAAATAGACTGGGCACTCGATGCTCCGATCCCATTTACAGCGGCATCCTGCACATCGGCGGGGACGATTCATTTAGGCAATTCATATGCTGAAATCGCAACAAATGAACAACTCACGGCAGATGGAAAACATCCGGAAAAGCCTTTTGTGCTTCTCGCCCAGCAAAGCCTTTTCGATCCGACGCGTGCACCTGCGGGAAAACATACGGCCTGGGCCTATTGTCATGTACCCAATGGATCAGTACAGGATATGCGTGGAGCGATAGAAAGACAGGTTGAGCGGTTTGCTCCAGGATTCAGGGAAAGAATATTAGCGGCTCATACAATGGATACAAAGGAAATGGAAGCGTACAACCCAAATAATGTGGGCGGAACGATTAATGGGGGCGTGCAGGATATACGGCAACTTTTTACCAGACCGGCACTCAGACTTTCTCCCTATCGTACCTCGGCAAAGGGTATTTATCTTTGTTCCGCATCCACGCCCCCGGGAGGTGGCGTCCATGGAATGTGCGGTTTCCAGGCGGCAAAACGTGTTTTGAGAGATATTTTTGAGTCGGAGTATTAAAATACTGAGCTTGATATATCATTCCGATAGGCTGGTCATGCGGGACCTGTTTTTAGGTGACCTGAGTGATGTTCATTTCCTTCTTACGAGGCCCGAGACGGATAAATATAATACGCTGGGAATACCTGAGACGATCCAGCGGTCCGAAGTTTTATTAACTGAATGGATCATTGCACAAAGTGAGCTTCCAAGAATGTTGTTTGTATTTGCTTTGGAAAACAGAAACAATAACCAATGGATGGGATTGATCGGATTACAATTAAGAGAATTAAAATTCAGAAGCGCTGAAGTCTGGTTTAAAATTCTTCCTGCCAACTGGGGCGATGGATTTGCGACAGAATCCCTGAACAGAATGTTAACCTTTGCATTCAGGGAATTGAATCTTCACAGAGTAGAAGCAGGTTGTGCGATAGGAAATATTGCTTCGGCCAGGGTTCTTGAAAAAGCCGGAATGGAAAGGGAGGGGTACAAAAAGGAAAATCTTACCTATCCGGGGAGAATGGGCAGATGCCTATGGCTACGCGATATTGGAAGAAGATTTTAAAAAATTCAAATGAAATAAAATGGCCGGGGCATTGGGATCAGGGTATTCCGGTACAGCATTGGAAAAAAAACTGGGGATCAAAGAAAACTTCAGAATCCGTTTAATTCATGCACCTGAAAACTATTTTGACTTCTTTGCAGAATGGCCGGAAAATATTGAGGTTTCAGATGATCCGCGGAAGAAAAAAAATTTTATCCATTTCTTTACAAAGGAATTTTCGGAGTACCATCGTTTGCTGCCGTTATTAAAAAAAGAAATAGAACAAAACGGAATGATATGGGTTTCCTGGCCAAAAAAGTCTTCGAAAATATCATCAGATGTATCGGAAGATTTAATCAGGAGTTATGCTTTGGAAACCGGTCTGGTAGATATAAAGGTTTGTTCAGTGAATGAAGAATGGTCGGCACTCAAACTGGTCATTCCCTTGAAACATCGAAAATAATTCACATGAAAATTTATTTCTTCGTCTTAATGGCAACCTTTCTGCTTTGTTTACATGCGAATGCCCAGCAACCGGATTCGATCAGGATTCCTGCAATACCCCGCGGATTATATTGGGAGAACTCAGCAAAAACCTTCTCAGTGAAAGGGAATGACGTTGTGATCGTCGCCGGAGAAAAAACGGATATGTTCCGGGACCCCAACGTGACGTACAATACCGACAATGCGCCGAAACTTTTATTTGAAGGAGATGAGAATTTTGTATTGATCGCATCCATTGAACATGCATTTGCCAGCAAATGGGACGGTGGAGCCCTGGTGGTTAAACAGGATAGCCTGCACTGGATAAAATTTTGTTTTGAAAAAGATTATACAGGCGCGAAAAGAGTGGTGAGCGTGGTTACAAATGATATTTCGGATGATTGCAACTCCGAAGAAATGAAATCAAACAAGGTTTTTTATAAAGTAGCAAAGGCAGGCAATGTTATTACATTGTACTGTTCGGAGAACGGAGCCAGGTGGTTTCTCGTTCGGCATTTGCAGTTCGATGCGCGCAAAGGATTTAAGCTGGGATTTTTAGCACAATCGCCCACCGGAGACCGGTGCGAAGTAAAATTTTCAAATATCAGTTACAAAATAGAAAAAATTAAAGATCCATATCTGGGCGAATAGAATTGCGGAGATATTTTCAGTGAAGAGGTTCAATGAATGGCATCCTGGTTTTCTAAAAAAATTATTTATTTATGGATGAGCAAATCATTTCTCCGGAAGAAGTATTACAGATCATGCTAAAGAAGGACCGGTTTTCGGAATGGCTGGGACTTCAGGTTACTGAATTCGGGAAGGGATACTGCAAATTGCAATACCGCATAACTGAAGATATGATGAATGGTTTCAATAGTATTCATGGCGGAGTTTTGTTTGCTGCAGCCGATTCCGCATTCGCTTTCGCATGTAACTCTTACGGCCATCTGACAGTGGCGCTGGATGCTTCTGTTCATTTTACAAAGCCGGTTACAACGGGCGAACTGTTGCTGGTGGAAGCTGTTGAAGTTTTCCTGGGAAACAAAATCGGAATCTACGATGTGCGCACAACGAACGAAAAAAGTGAATTGGTTGCCCTGTTCAAGGGAACGGCTTACCGTACATCAACCCAAATCAGCTGATGGTATAAATTTTTGTATAGTGAATAAATGTCTACCGCATTTTTTCAGCCGGCACAAATTCACTCATCACAGCCTCTCTGATTAAAGCGGGCGGTAGAATTCCCTGTGACAAAATAAAGTCATGGAACCGCATTGTGTTAAATTTTGCACCGAGCGCCT
>Ga0206943_1167_pt1 | contig 15977 bp, 14 predicted proteins | sample Alteio_BWOrgHeat_7_FD_153243 | JGI IMG/M metagenome (GOLD analysis project Ga0206943, IMG submission 153243) | Enriched cells from forest soil in Barre Woods Harvard Forest LTER site, Petersham, Massachusetts, United States -... | ecosystem: Environmental > Terrestrial > Soil > Temperate forest > O... | reverse complement strand
GTAGTGCCGATACCGATTCTGGTGCGAATGCCGATCACACTGCTCTCTATGCGGGACGCATTGATAATACATCCTTCTGCAATGATTGTTTTTTCCAGCGTGGTGCCACTGATTTTTGCAGGAGGTAACATGCGCGCGCGCGTATAGATCGCATTGTTATTGTCGAATAAATTGAAATCGGGAATTTCTTTGGTAAGGCCGAGATTGGCTTCAAAGAAAGAATAAATATTTCCGATATCTGTCCAGTAACCATCATATTGATAACTGACTACTTTGTACTTGTCGATTGACTGCGGAAGAATTTCTTTTCCGAAGTCCGTTGCTTCCACGTATTCATTCTGCAGCAGGTCCTGCAGTAATTGTCTGTTGAAAATATAAATCCCCATCGATGCCAGATAGTGTCTTCCCTGGCCTTGCATGGCAGGCCCCGTATCACTGGTCCAGTCTTTTAAAACGTCTTTTTTGGGTTTCTCAATAAATGACGTGATGAATCCTTTGTTATCTTTTTTCAATATGCCGAATTCAGAGGCCTCCCTGTCAGCCACCGGAATGGTAGCGATCGTTATTTCTGCTTTTTGCTTGATATGATTATTCAGCATCTCCATAAAATTCATCTGGTACAACTGGTCTCCTGAAAGAATCAGGATATATTCTGCCTCAAAAGGACCCAGATGTCGCAGGCATTGTCGCACCGCATCGGCCGTACCCTGGTACCAGGTGGGATTGTCAGGTGTTTGTTCTGCCGCGAGAATATCCACAAATGCCGAACTGAATGCGCTGAAGTGGTAGGTATTTTTTATATGCCGGTTTAATGAGGCCGAATTAAACTGCGTCAGTACAAACATTCGGTCGATACCGGAATTCAGACAGTTTGAAATAGGAATATCTACCAGCCTGTATTTACCGGCGATGGGAACGGCTGGTTTGGAGCGGCTTGCAGTTAATGGATACAAGCGGGTACCCGCACCGCCTCCTAAAATAACAGCTAATACATTTTTTGACATAACGTCTGATTTATTAAATTCTCGTTATAGTGAAGCGTAAAGATCAAGATATTGTTGCATACTGGTTTCCCAGCTAAAATCAAGTCGCATCATTCTTCTTCTGAGCTCTTCCATCAAAAGAGGTTCCTGGTATAATTGTACGGCGCGCCAGAGCGCGTGTGTAATGTCCCCGACGATGGCATTACTAAACCTGATGCCGTATCCATCCGGATCCCCGAAATCTTTCACTGTATCTCTTAATCCCCCGGTGGCCCTTACAATGGGCACCGTACCATATCGCATGGCATACATCTGATTTAATCCGCAGGGTTCAACCCTTGAAGGCATCAATATAAAATCCGCTCCTGCATAAATAACATGACTCAGTGCTTCGTCATACCCAATAAATATACTAAAATCACCATCGCTGAGAATGCGGACTCTTTCCAAGGCATCCTGAATATAGGAGGCTCCGCTTCCCAGAATCAGAAAATTCATCTTGCGGCCGATATAATAAAACGAATCTCCGATCGCCTGTGCCAGGAGGTCTGCGCCTTTTTCACCCACCAGCCTTCCTATAAAAGCAATCAGTGGTTTTTCTATATCGAGTCCGAATCGTTTGCAAAGTATTTCTTTATTCTTTGTTTTACCAGCGGCATTCGATTTAATATCATAATGGTTTTCCAGATATGTGTCTGTTACCGGGTCCCAAACCTTTGTGTCAATCCCGTTCAGGATACCATAACACTTCCCTTTTTCATATTCAAAAAGTGCTTCCAGCCCGTTGGCCGCCCATCGGAGTTCTTCCAGATAACTCCAGCTCACCGTAGTGACCTTCCAGGCGCATCGTACACCGCAGGCCAGCGCATTGATACTTTTGTTCCATTCCAGTAAACCCGATTTCCAGGTATCCCAGGCGGGTATATAATTACTCTTATCCCAACTCAGCCACCCCTGGTATTCTGCGTTGTGAATTGTAAGAACAGTAGGAATATCGCGCAGGTGCTGGTAGCGATAACAGTATTTCATCATGAAAGGAATCAGGGCGGCCTGGTGATCGTGTACATGCACAACATCAGGATGATGTTTCCACGAAGCAAGCCAGTCAACAACTGCAATCTGGAATGAAATGAACCGTTCGGAATCATCGTCGTATCCATAAATTTTATCCCTGTCAAGCAGCCCATTGATATCCACCAGATAAAGATCAAAACCAAGGGCGTTATTTCTTTCCTTTATAACGGTGTATATAAACCACCAGTTTCCCAGGTTGGTGTATCCTTTATGAACAACATCAAATTCATTGTTATAAAGAAACTTTGTTTTATACATGGGCATTACCACCTTTGCAATATGACCTGCAGCTGTTTGGTATTTTGGTAAGGCACCTACTACATCGCCCAACCCGCCTGCTTTTGCAACAGGATAACATTCAGCTGAAACATGTAATATCTCCATGAAATGAAGTTATGGGTGAGGCGCCCTTGAGAATTGAGATCAATTTATGAAGGATTTAGGGATTCTTCATGCTATATGAAAAAATTTTTAATCAAGCCAAAACTTAACTACTTTCAACACTCATTTTAAAATGATTGCCTGCTCATGAGCCAACCTAAACAGCCAACCAACACTGGCGCCTTAGCAACATTAGTCCTGGTTTTTTTCTTTTGGGGATTTATAGCTGCTTCTCAAAGTATTTTTATTCCTTTTTGTAAGAATTACTACAACCTGAGTCAGTTTGAATCCCAGTTGATAGGCACTGCCTTTTACGGAGCCTATTTTATTGGATCTTTATTTCTGTATGTCTTCTCGGCAGCCAGAGGCAGTGATATATTAAATAAAATCGGATACAAGAAGGGGATCATTATCGGACTGGGCATTTCAATTGCCGGTGCACTGCTGATGATTCCTGCGGTGAGCGGAGAAACATTAAAACCCATTGACGAGCACGTTCAGGAAATCAAAGCTTTTAAACCTGACCAAAAATATGTTACATCGGACAAAGTGCTTGTGTTGAAAAAAGAAGAAAAGGATTCTTATTCACTGATTGTAAGAAATGATGAGGCGGGCAAAAAGTTCCTGAATAATCCGGAGATCATTAAAAACCTGAATGGACCCTTTGTACCTGCCAAGGATACCAAAATAGTTGACGGTGTTCCCGTTAAACTCTCTGCCAGTTTCAGCGCTGACAAAGTTGACGCCATTGTCAGTTCTCTAAAAGGTGAAACGATCGCCTTCGGCAATTTTACTTTTATTTTAGTCGCGTTATTTATCATTGCGTTGGGATTTTCTTTACAGCAGACCTGCGCCCAGCCCTTCGCTATCATGCTGGGTGATCCGTCTACCGGCTCACACCGTCTGAACCTGGGTGGCAGTGTAAATTCATTTGGAACCACAGTAGGGCCCATCATCGTGAGTCTTTTCCTGTTCGGGTCACTGAATGCCGATCCGGATGATACCTCTGTTTCATCTGTCAGGTCATTATATATGATCGTTGCGGCGGTGTTTGCACTGGTCGCACTGATTTTTATGTTTTCAAAGTTGCCGTCAGGGAAAAATGATGAAAAATTTGAAAGTGCGGCAAAAGCATCCAAATCCCTGCTGACGATGACGGGATTTATCATTGCAATTATTATTGTCGGACATTTCAGTGATATCAGCAAAACGCCACTTCTGATTGCGACACTCATAGTGGTATTGGTTACCTTGTTTTATTCAAACCAGATTGCCTTAAAAAGCAGCGACGGATGGGGTGCTATGAAATATCCTCAATTGATCTATGGTATGATTGGCATATTTGTATATGTGGGCGTGGAAGTAACGATTGATAATAATTTTGGCGCACTGCTCAAAACGAAAAATTACCTCACTGCATCCGGACTTAATGAAAGCCAGATTTCAAAATACATTTCACTTTATTGGGGAAGCCTCATGATTGGCCGGTGGACCGGGGCGATCAGTGTTTTTAATCTGTCTAAAATAGGCAAGCGAATCGCAACTGTCGTAGTACCATTTATTGCTTTTGCGGTTGTATTGCTTGCAAACAGATTGAAAGGAAATGATGTCAGCGATCTTTATGCCTATTCATTCTGTGTCGTGATTATAATCATAGCGTTTTTCTTCGGTCAGGAAAAACCGGTAAAAACCTTATTGACACTGGCTACGTTGGCAACACTGGCTATGTTGACTGGTGTTTTCACAAACGGACTTCTCTCCGTGTATGCTTTTATTGCAGGAGGTTTGTGTTGCTCCATTATGTGGCCATGTATTTTTGCTTTAGGTGTAGCCGGACTTGGAAAATATACAAGCCAGGGTTCTGCCTTCCTCATCATGATGATCCTTGGGGGTGCTGTGATTCCCCCTTTCCAGGGAGCTTTAGGAGATAACCCTTCCATCGGAATGCACAATTCATATTTGGTTGCTGCTGTTTGCTTTGCTTTTCTGGCCTGGCTTGCTTTAAAACTTAAAAGTGTTTTAAAAATGCAGGGACTTAATTTTGATGAACAAATCGGAGGTCATTAGATTAAAAAATCATGTCAAAAGCTACTTCTTCACCGGTATCACTGGAACCACTTGCGATCGGTATTGATATTGGGGGTACAGGAACAAAGTTTGGAATCGTAGACCGGATCGGAAATGTTTTATTTACCGGTGATCTTTCCACAAAAAAGCATAGAAAAATTGAAACTTTTATTGATGAGTTACATGAAAAGCTTTTTGCATTAATACAAACGGTCGGAGGACCTGGCAGGATCAGAGGTATTGGTGTCGGAGCGCCTAATGGTAATTTTTATACAGGAACGGTTGACTATGCACCAAATCTGCCATGGAAAGGCATCATTCCGTTGGCCCAGCTTATTCAGGATAAATTTCAATTACCCACCAATCTGACCAATGACGCTAATGCGGCAGCTATCGGCGAAATGATGTATGGTGCTGCCCAGGGCATGAAAGATTTCATAATGATCACACTGGGAACAGGTGTGGGCAGTGGGATCATAGCGAACGGGCATTTGATTTTAGGTCACGATGGTTTTGCTGGTGAACTCGGTCATACTATCATCATTCCGGATGGAAGATTTCATGAAGGAACGGGTAAATACGGATCACTCGAAAGTTATGCATCAGCAACCGGGGTGATGCTGACTGCCAAAGAAATACTCGAAAAAACAAATGAGGATAGTTTACTCAGAAAAATTCATGTCGACGAAATCGATTCCAAAAAAGTGTATGACGCTGCAGTTCAGGGTGATAAGATAGCGAAAGAAATTTTTGATTATACAGGAAAAATACTCGGACTGGCTCTTGCTAATTTCGTCATGTTTTCGAGTCCGGAAGCCATCATACTATTTGGTGGATTAACAAAGGCTGGTGATCTGATCCTCAAGCCAACCCGTGAGCATATGGAGGCGAACCTGATACAGGTTTTTCAAAACCGCGTGAAGATTCTCGTTAGCCACCTGCGCGAATCTGATGCAGCGATTCTAGGAGCAAGTGCTCTGGTATGGGATATGCCTTAGGCAAGCCTAAGGCTTAAGGATCAAAGCGTAAAGCCCTTTTCACAGGCATCATGAATGACCCTCACCTGATAAATTAAATATCAGTGGCATGATTTTTCAAATATATAGGTATCCAGTCTGTCTGGTACCATATAAAAATCATGTATTATGAAAAAGATTATTATCGCCATTTTATGCCTGGCATTCTTTGCAAGTTGTGCTCCACCCCTTCATAGTCAGCCCCCTACGCCTCCGGGAGCACCTCCACCACCTCCTCATCCGCCAACTCCCTGAGCATTTGACGGTAGATGAATGAAGTCATGACCCTGTTGCCTGCCCATTGGATCCTCTTTGAGACCTCAATGCCTTTTCGGCGTGGGGATACCCGATGAAGTAGCATGCGGATGCGTCTCATAACACTATCCGGTTTATCTTTGCCTGGCCGGTGATGTCAGGAGCGTGTCAGTCTAATGTCATCAGCTTGTCAAAGAGCTAATGTCATCAGCTTGTCAAAGAGGCGAAGGGTCACTATAAGGTCTCTGTAAAGTCCCTGTAAGGTCTCTGGCTGAAATCCGAAAACTCCAAATTGCTAGCGGAAAGGATAGTAAAGGACCATTCATTCTTTCTGATCGCCGAGGTTCTGTGTGCCGAATAACTTCCGGAATATTGCTGATCTGGCTTTAAGCGTTGAGCGCTACGCTTTAAACGTTGGTCAATGCCTTCTCCTGGAGCCATAGATTTCGGCCAAATCCAGGGAAAACATGTTTCTCGCTATGGTAAGAAGACCGGACAAGGGGACCACTTTCCACATAATCCAGACCCAGATCATATCCGATTTCCCGAAACTCGGCGAATTCATCGGGGTGGACAAATCGGGCAACGGGTAAATGGTTTTTAGTGGGTTGCAGATACTGGCCGATGGTGATCACATCCACCCCACTGTTTGCAAGGTCCTTTATAGTTTGAACCACTTCTTCTTTTTGCTCTCCGAGACCAAGCATAATACCACTCTTGGTACGCATGCCACCCTTCTTGAGAATTTGAAGTGTTTGCATACTTCTCCAGTAACGTGCCTGTATGCGTACCTGTTTGGTAAGTCTTTCTACGGTTTCGATGTTATGTGAAACAACTTCCGGTGCGGATTCAATGATTCGCCGGATATTTTCCTCTTCACCCTTGAAGTCCGGAATCAAGGTCTCCAGTGTAGTATCCTGATTTAAGGATTTTACTGCACGGATTGTATTCTGCCAGATGATGCTTCCGCCGTCTTTTATTTCATCGCGGTCAACGGATGTAATGACAGCATGTTTGACCTTCATAAGATAAATCGCTTCGGCAACCCTTTGTGGTTCATCCCAGTCCACCGGCAGGGGTTTACCAGTGGCAACGGCACAGAATCCGCAACTGCGGGTGCAGATGTTTCCAAGGATCATAAAAGTGGCCGTACCTGCCCCCCAGCATTCACCCATATTCGGACAATTACCGCTTTCACAAATGGTATGAAGTTTATGTTGATCAACCAGGTTTCGGACCTGCCTGAAATTTTCGCCGATGGGAAGTTTAACCCGAAGCCAGTTCGGTTTCTTTTTACGGGTTTCTGCCGTTTCGCTGGAAGAAATGACGGGTAATTCCTGCATATGTTATCAAAGGGCAAAGTTACAATGAAACGGGCATATTATTCAGCCGGTCACTTTCGCTTGCCAAACATGATACTGATATAGGCATTGAGGAAGAAATGATGCGGCGGCACATATGCCATCAGCGGCATTTCATTCAGATAATATTCCCCTGTTACACCTGCTTCAAATGCAGCGATATTGGTGTTGTAACGGCCATAATCGAACCGCATCGCTAACTTGGCATTTAATCCGGGTGAGAATGTAAGTTTATTCCATCCACCACCCAGGCCGAGGGCATCATATACAATATAGGCACTATCGAATATGGTTGGATAAGTGCTCTTGATGGAAAACTGACTTTGTGCAGGATACACATTTAATACATATTGTTTCAACATACCCAGTGATAATCCACCGCTGTACAAATAGGTAACCGCAACGCCGTTTTTATTTCCTTTCCCGCCGAGCAGGAATTGCTGGCCCAAAGAAGCCTTGAGTTCGTAAAAGTTATTCAGTCGCCCTACAGAAACATAGTTATAAGTGTACCCATCGCCTGAAACGGCTTCTTTATGATCTTTCGGATCTTTTATTTCATTCAATTCAAAATGGAGTGTCCGGGTTTTGGTGTTGGTTATAAATTTACCTCTCTCGTAGAAAAGGCCATACCCGTTGGTAGTCAGTTTAAATCCGTAAAGATTATAATGATTAAAAATCAGATTACCCTCCTCTTCCATTTTCATCATCTGGTTTATCCGCTGTTTTTTAGCCGCATTTTTATCATTGCTGTAAACAGGTGTGCCGGGTTGTTGGGCCAGGACGGGAAGGGCAATCAGGGTAAGGCAGAATAGAAACAAGACGTTTTTTACCGGCATGATTGGAATTACTGCTGTAAATTTATGAAAAAATGTATGACCTCTACAGTTATTTACGAGGGAGATCTTAGAACGGTTGCTCTGCATATTGCATCAGGCACTACGATTGAAACTGACGCGCCTGTTGATAATCAGGGAAAAGGTGAAAGGTTTTCTCCATCGGATCTTGTGGCAACCGCCCTGGGATCCTGCATGCTGACGATCATGGGACAAAAAGCGCGTGACCATAGAATTGACCTGAAGGGAACGCGGATCGAAATACAAAAAATAATGAAGGCTGAGCCCCGTAAAATGTCCGGCATTACTTTAACATTTCATTTACCAGACAATCTGCGGTTGAATGAAAAACAAATCATCATACTTCAGCGGGCAGCAGAAACCTGCCCGGTAATGTTAAGTATTCACCCTGAAATAGAAGTTGAAATGAATTTTAACTGGCCAACAGCAGCAGAAAAATTTTCTAGCTATTAAGAGGTTTAACCGGCTGTAGTAAATATTTACCTATTTCGCATTCCAGACATTTTCTCTGATCACAGAATTGCTTTTTTAATTCTGTCAGAGCCTGTGAGCCTGCCGCTTTTTTTACGGTTACGCCTATTCGTTTCCAGCTCTTCATGAGTTCGTTTTGTTCTGCTGGTATTTGTGCCAGCCAACTGACAGCCTTTTTTAAAATTGCCGCATCGGGAATCATTTTTCCGTATGTGTATAACATAGGAATAATGCTGTTAATGATGATGTTGTCACACATATCCCGGCCAAGTATTTTTTCCCTGAATATGGAAGCCTTGTCGAATACGTAGTGAGTATGCCAATAGTCATTTGCCCTGACCATAAGTTTTTTCCTTAACTCCGAAATGGTTTCACATTCCAATATCCATGCAAACAGTGCAGTAGACTGAAAACAAACTGCCGCGAGCTGGGATAGACGGATACAGGGAAAATTCTCCGGTCTCATCCGCAGTAAATGCACAGGCTCGTATATTTTTTTTAAATGATATTTTTTTCTGAGAAATTCATATTCCTTTTTGAGCATTGTCGGATATGGGTCATGAAAATCATTGTCAAGCAGATTGGCTTGTCCGATGAATAAAGCTTCCAGTTGAATAAAATGATGCCTGTGTTTTGCCAGCAACGAAAAAGGAATGCTCCTGGCGATCGACTCAAATGCAGAAGCATTGACAGGGTTTCCGAAATTCCTGGCCATCATCCACCATAATTGTTCTTCCCAATGATAATGATTCAAACGCAGAGAATCCAGTATTTGATGCATTTTCCGGTTTAGCCGCATGATCAACAGCTGGGATGCCCAGGTTTCCCATTTGCAATAACCGGTTTTTGAAGCTGATAATTCACAGGGAATAAAAACAGGCTTTGCCATCCAGCCAGTATAGGTATCCAACATGAGTTTTGGAATCCGGTTGCACAGTTCAAGCTGCGGAATATTTCTTTTAATCTCCAGCCGGTCCTGCTTCCAAACAACATGCAGCATGACATTTTGGTAGTTCCCGTCTTCTGTGTGATTGTGTTTTACCCACCCGGATGAATATAAATGCAATTCAACACTCCCAATCCAGCACTGACCATTGATGCGAATACGTGCATTGACGAAATCCGGACCCTGATAAGTATTTAATTCACCCGGGTAATCTATGGTCATTGATTCGCCGGTTGTCAATTCCAGTTTTTGCTGATTGAAATATCTGTGTTTCCAAATGAATTGTAATAATTTCTCTGTCATCGGTATCATTGATTCCACCAAAAATAGATGCCGCCCATATCGGGAAAAAGATGAAAACAACAACTTTTTGGAGGGAAAAAACTGAACAACAAGTGTGGAAGACTGGAAGACTGGAAGTCTGGAAGTGCTATACTTATAACTTTTCAACTAACACTTCCATACTTCCATACTTCCATACTTCCATACTACAGGAGTTGAGATCGTTTTAAGGCACCGCCTTAAAACGATCTCAACTCCTGTAGTACGCGACTGACCGGCAGGCCCATCACATTATAAAAATCGCCGTCGATGGAATGGATACCGGTGACGCCAATCCATTCCTGAATTGCATAGGCGCCGGCCTTATCATAGGGCTGGTAATGATCAACATAATGTTCTATTTCTGCTCGTGAGAGTGAGTGAAAACGAACCCGCGTTGTTTCAGCAAAAAGGATCTCTTTTTTTGCATTTGTAAGTGCAACCCCGGTGATCACTTCATGTACTTTGCCCGATAATAGCAAAAGCATTCGGATGGCATCGGATCTGTCCAGGGGTTTTCCAAGCATTTGCTGATCTAACACTACAATGGTGTCTGCCGCCAATATGATTCGTTCAGGTGTAATTTTTTTTCGAACGATGGCAGCTTTCTGACTCGCAAGGAACACAGGTATCTCTGAAACGGGCAACCTGTCGGGAACCATTTCGTCAGCATCACTGGGTATAATATCGAAAGGAATTTCTGCCCATTCCAGTAATTGTTTTCTTCGGGGAGAAGCCGAAGCGAGGATTATCCGATCCATGACGTATACAATTTTAGAAATATCATGGAAAGAATACCCATCAGCATAATGGCTTTAACGATCTGGCTGAGCTGATGAAATTGTGCGGGCTGTTCGGCCCCGGATAATTTTTTCAGTACGCGCAGTATGGGATAAATGACTCCGAAACAGGTATAGATGATCGTAAGCCACCATCTGTATTGTAATACATAAAACTGTATAAAGATCAGTGCGGCAACCAGTACGGTCAGCCAGCAAACGCAGAAGAATTTTGCAGCATTCAGTCCCCAAACCAATGGCATTGTCCGGCAATCATAACGTGCATCTCCCTCCATATCTTCCATATCCTTGATCACTTCCCGAACAAGCGATATGATAAATGCAAACGATGCATAAACAACGGTAAATTTATAAATCCTGGAAAGAGCCCCATGGAATTCAGGATCCACGAAACGATGCAGCCGGAATTCTGCCAGGTATAAAACGCCGATCACCCAGGCTGTAAGAAGTGAAATCAAAATATTCCCGATCAGCAATTTTTTTTTTAAACGTGGTACTATAAAACCAAAGCAACAACACGCAACATAAGTTAGAGGGGCCTATAAAAATATTCCGGAGTTTCCAGGAGAGATAAAACCCGATGCCAATACCAATACCTGATAAAATCCAATGCCAGATAATGGCCCATCTCCTTTTAATAATTTTTTCCACCACAACCCGATCGGGTTTATTCACACGATCTATATTGAGATCAAAATAATCATTGATGATATATCCGGCGGCCGCTATCAAAACAGACGAAAGGCTAAGTAAGATAAATTCATTTATTTTAAGAATATTTTCATGTTCAGGATGACCCTGGTAAAAACTAGGTATAACTATACAGAAATAGAAAAGGGACTGAGTAAGTGAAATAAAGAGCAGGTTTGGCCACCGGACCAATCGGAAAAAAGCCAGAACTGCTTTTGATTTCATAAATAATTTTATGCTCAACGGGAAGGTACAAAGGATTCAAGATCCCATTGACCGTGTAAACGAAGCAATTTTTCTATGACATCGCGCACGCAGCCTTTTCCGCCATGATGCGCTGAAATATACCGCGCAGTTTCAAGAATTTCCGGAGCGGCGTCAGCAGGCGCACAGGGCATGGCTGCTTTTTGCATTGGTTTCAGATCCGGTATGTCATCTCCCATATATAAAGTTTCCGACCAGCTGACATGATTTTCATTCAGGTATTCCTGCAGTATTTCTGCCTTGTCTTCCACATTTAAAAAAATATTTTTTATGCCCAGTTTTTCCAGTCGAATGGCGGCACCCAAACCATTTCCACCCGAAATCACAGCGACATTGTATTTTTTCTTTACGGCAAGTTGTAATGCATAACCATCCCGGACGCTCATTTGGCGAACCTGTTCCCCGGTTTCAAAAACCATAATGGATCCATCTGTTAATACGCCGTCAATATCAAATATCAGCGTGGTAATGGGTTTGAAAGAATCAAGGAGGTTCATGTTGTGTTTTGCGGCAAAAATACGATTTAAGCGTAACGCCTAACCCGTAACGCTTAAAGCAGATTTCTGAATTGCCGACGTGAATAAATCATAAAAATTCAAGATATCCGGATATTCTTTTAACAAGTCCCTGTGTTTTTGAATAGTAACGGTATCATTTCTGATGGCAGGACCGGTTTGCACTTTTTGAGGAGTCGTATTTCGTAACCGAATCGCAGTCTCTTCAATCAGAGGTTGCAGAACCGCGAAAGAGATATTTTCTTTTTCACAAAAAGAAGCCGCCAGAGCGTACAAATGGTTGGTAAAATTATTTACCATGGTTGCGGCGAGATGATATTTTAAACGTGACTCATCATCTGCTTCGGTAACACCTGCTGCAATACTGAAAGCAAATTCCTTTAATTGTCGGGTAGTATTGACATTATTCCCTTCCAGCAGTATCGACAATGCCGGTAATATTTCAATTTCTTTTCGCAGGCTTTGTAAAGGATACAAAACTCCGAATGATTTATTTGATCCCCGGACTTCATTGATAGAGAGGGCACCGGCAGTATGCACAAGAATGGACCTGACTTCGCCAATCTCTCTTACGAGATAACTTACCGCGTCATCCCGCAAGGCGATGATCATCAGGTCAGCTTTTCTTTCAATGGAAGAAATATAAGAGGTGGAAGTTGTTCCCAGTCTCGTCGCCAGTACATTGGCGTGATCTGCGTTACGGCTATAGACCTGAACGATCCGGTGACCGGCCGCCAATGATTTCCGGCCAAGTACGGTGGCGACATTTCCGGATCCAATGAGTACTATATTCATGGGTAATTGAGCCGGAGGCCTGTAAAAAATTGACTAAGATTTCTTTTTCTGTGATTTAGGTGCCCAGATAGCGAGCATCCGTTTGCCTTCCATCTTTGGCATGCCCTCTAAAACACCGACTTCATTCAATCGTTCCGCAAATTTTAGCAGGAGCAATTCTCCTCTTTCACGAAACTGGATCGCGCGCCCTTTGAATTGCACGTAAGCTTTTACCTTATCACCGTCTTTTAGAAATTTCTCCGCATGTTTTGCTTTGAAATCGAAATCGTGATCATCCGTATTTGGAGTAAACCGTATTTCTTTAACTTCTGAAGCCTTACTTTTGGCCTTCATTTCTTTTTCCTTCCGTTTCTTTTCGTAAAGGAATTTATTATAATCAATGATTTTGCATACGGGAGGATCAGCATTCGGAGAAATTTCTACCAGATCCAGCGCCTGATCCTGCGCCATTTTAAGAGCCTCTGTTGTCGGATAAACTCCGACTGTTACATTTTCACCAACCAGACGCACATTCGGTACGCGAATCATATTGTTGGTACGGTGTTCCTGTTGTTGTTCTTTTCTGAATCTGGGATTAAAATTACCTCTGGGAGGTCTCGGTGGAAATGCCATTTATTGTTTTTAGTTGAACGAAAGTCAAGATCCGGTTTAATTTTTTTTAGGATCTTAGTTTTATTTCTGATTTAATGTCTCTGACAAAAGTTTCTACATCCTGCACACCGATATCACCCTTTCCCTGCCTCCTTACGGATACCTGATGATCGTTCATCTCTTTTTCTCCGATGATCAGCATAAAAGGCACCCTGGCCAGTTCAGTGTCCCGGATTTTCTTGCCAATCTTCTCACTCCGGTCATCGATGGATGCACGAATATCCGCATTTTTAAGCGATTCCAGAACAGATTGTGCATATCCCATATACTTATCGCTGATGGGCAGCAATTTAACCTGCAGGGGTGCCAGCCACAAAGGGAATTTACCCGCATAATGTTCCAGTAAAAAACCTATGAACCTTTCGTGGGTGCCCAGGGGCGCCCGGTGAATAATCAGGGGCGTGTCATGGCCGTTTTCACTATTTGTAAATTCCAGTTTAAACCTGCGACCTTGTGCAAAATCCACCTGGTTGGTGGCAAGGGTGAATTCCCTGCCGATCGCACTCCATATTTGTACATCAATCTTGGGTCCATAAAAAGCAGCCTCGTCCAAAACCTCGACAAAAGGGGTATTTGTATCCTGCAATACTTTCCGGACCAAAGCCTCGGTTTCCAGCCAGAGTTCGGGTTCATTAACATATTTCACACCCAATTTTGACGGATCATGCAGGCTCAGGCGCATTACATATTTATCTATTCCGAATATCCTGAAGTATTTCAGGTACATTTCGTTAACTGCCCGGAATTCTTTGGCAAAATCTTCTTTGCTGCAATAAATATGAGCATCGTTCATATGCAGGCAGCGTACCCTCATCAGCCCGAAGAGTTCACCACTTTGTTCGAATCGATAACAGGTCCCGTATTCAGCCAGCCTCAGGGGAAGATCCTTATAACTTCTGGGCTCGGCTGCAAAAATTTTATGATGATGCGGGCAATTCATTGCCCTCAGGTAATATTTGGTGCCGTCCAGTTCCATGGGCGGATACATGCTTTCCTTGTAATACGGTAAATGACCACTTGTCAGATAAAGGCTTTCTTTGCCGATATGGGGGGTAACCACTCTTTGATAGCCGGCCGCCAGTTCGGTTTCCTTGGCCAGCTTTTCCAACTCCTCAATGATGATGGTTCCGTTCGGCATCCAAAGGATCAGACCCTGTCCGACTTCATCGTCCATGGTATAAATACCCATTTCCTTGCCCAGCTTGCGGTGATCGCGTTTTTTTGCTTCTTCCAGCATCAGGAGGTACTCATCCAGTTCTTTTTTTGAAGGGAAACTTACCCCATATATGCGGGTCAGCTGTTTATTTTTTTCATCCCCCTTCCAATAGGCCCCTGCGATATTTGTTAGCTTCAAAGCTTTGATGATCCCGGTATCCGGTATATGCGGACCCCGGCACAGATCAGTAAAACCGCCCTGTGTATAAAAAGTGATCTCGCCGTCTTTTAGATTTTGCAATAAATCCAATTTATATTCATCTCCTTTTTCCTGAAAAAAATGAATGGCTTCTGCCTTCGGAACTTCTTTCCGGATATATTTATTTTGTCTGGCAGCCAGCTCAGTCATTTTGGCTTCCAGGTTCCGCAGGTCCTCTTCAGATATCTGGCGGCCACCCAGGTCCATATCATAGTAAAATCCATTTTCAATTGCCGGACCGACCCAGAATTTGACCCCGGGAAAAATGGATTCAACGGCCTCTGCCATCAGGTGGGCGGTGGAATGCCAGAAAGTGGATTTGCCCCCCGCGTCGTTCCAGGTGAGCAGGTTAACGGAAGCATCGTTCCGGATAGGTCGTGTGACATCCCATATCTCTCCGTTAACATTTGCAGCAATTACTTTTCTTGCAAGTCCTTCACTGATTGATTTCGCAATTTCCAAGGAATTGGTTCCTTCCGGATATTCCCTCACTGCGCCATCGGGTAATGTAATTTTAATCATGCCGGATATTTTCCTTTGAGGGTTGCAAAATTAACAAACTCTTGCCAGATTTAGCTTTCTCTAATTTCTGCGGAAAATAATTTTATCTAATTTGCCATAGATGAAAAACTGTATCCGTTTTGTTTACTGCCTGACCCTTTTGAATGGGGCATGTATGAGCACCATACACGCCCAGGATCTGACTGGTATATGGCGTGGACATTTTCGTTCTAACGATGGAGTTGAACGTCTGGTAGAGAGTTATGACGGCAGGTATAAGATTTATGATGACAGGTATAAAATGGAAGTGCAGATTGCACAGACACGTAACCATTTTGAAGCGGTCACTTATTCATATAAGAATACTGAATTTTATGGTAAGGCAACTGCGAGCGGTTCCCTGAATAAAGACACCAAAAAGGTGCTATTGAAAGAAGGAAAACTGCTGGAAGTGCGATACGCCAATGGCTTCGTATGCATCATGACCTGCTTCATGCAATATTCCAAACTGGGAAATGACGAGTATCTGCAGGGCACTTATTATAGTACCAGTGTAAACGACTCTTTATCCGGTTGCGGTAAGGGAAGTATTTTTCTTCACCGTGTGGTTGAATCGGA
>Ga0206943_1165_pt1 | contig 16079 bp, 8 predicted proteins | sample Alteio_BWOrgHeat_7_FD_153243 | JGI IMG/M metagenome (GOLD analysis project Ga0206943, IMG submission 153243) | Enriched cells from forest soil in Barre Woods Harvard Forest LTER site, Petersham, Massachusetts, United States -... | ecosystem: Environmental > Terrestrial > Soil > Temperate forest > O... | reverse complement strand
ACGCGCAAGAATAAGGTGGATTCGGCGGATAGCGGTTGCAGCCTCTGTCATTGCTGTTATTGGAGGAAGTTATTTTATTATTAACCAACATAAGGAAGCACCCAAAGAAATAGTGGTTGCTCCGAAAAACCAGGATGTGGCACCGGGAGGGAATAAGGCAATCCTCACCTTAGGCAGCGGTGCAAAAATTATTCTCGACAGTGCGCGGAATGGTTTGCTTGCAGAACAAAACGGTTCAGACGTTTCAAAAACAGACAGTGGAAAGCTCGCATATCATTCAACCAGCGTAAAAAACGCAGTTGTTGTTTATAATACATTGACAACACCAAGGGGAGGACAGTATCAGCTTACATTGCCGGACGGCACCAAAGTCTGGCTGAACGCGGCCTCTTCAATCACGTACCCTACTTCATTTACCGGTAAGGAAAGAAAAGTCTCAATCACCGGTGAAGCCTATTTCGAAGTGATGCACAATGTGAAACAACCCTTCATTGTCTCAGTGGATAGTACAGAGATAAAAGATATCGGAACTCATTTTAATATCAATGCCTATCCGGATGAAATAGGATTAAAAACGTCTTTGTTGCAGGGCTCGGTAAAAGTCACTGTTATAAAAACCAGTCAGTCTGCAATTCTTTCGCCAGGCGAACAGGCTGATTTAAAGGACGACCATTTGGCTGTTGTCAAAAAAGTTAATATGGAAGAAGTCGTTGCCTGGAAAGAAGGATCCTTTCATTTTGAAAGTGCGGATCTGAAAACGATTCTGAGGCAGTTTGCCCGCTGGTATGATGTGGAGGTCGTTTATGAGGGTACTCTTCCGGATGAAAAATACTTTGTCCTGATAAATCGAAGCCGGACATTGGCTTCGGTGTTAAAAGCGCTTCAGACCAGCAGCATTCAATTCACAATAGAAAATAAAAAGCTTATTGTAAAACCAAAATAAAGTAAAAACAAAACCGTCACGCTGGAGACGTGACGGTGGAGTTCGGTAACTAAAACAAAACCTTCAGGGAATCATTATTAATCACCAAACAATATTGCAAAGCTATGCAATTAACTGCTATTCTGAGACCCGCTAGCTGCACGGGCAGAACCCAACAAATTATACGGGTTATGAAGCTTTCAGCTATTCTTATGCTCGCCTTCTGCATGCAGCTCTCCGCCCGGACAACCGGCCAGACTGTGACTTTATCTCTTAAGGATGCCCCGATGAAAGAAGTCTTCCGGGAGATCCGAAAGCAGACTGGCTTTGACATTTTCGTAACCGAATCTGTTTTGAAAAGAACGGGTAATGTTACGCTGGACGTGAAAGATATGCAAGTCACCGAAGTTCTGGAGCGCTGCTTCCGAAATCAGGATTTGACGTTTACAATTACCAATGACATGATATATGTTCAAACTAAATCTGCGCAATCACTTCCTTCAGGTGTTGGATCAACTCTGCATCATTCCGCTCCTCCTATTGATATTCATGGTCGTGTCACTGACAGCCTTGGAAATCCTTTGGTTGGTGCAAGCGTGATGGTGAAGGGTTCAAATAGGGGAACAACAACAGATTCAAAAGGTGATTTCGTTTTAGCAGAAGTAAAGAATAGCGAGATATTGAATATTTCTTATACGGGCTATATAACTAAGCAATACAAAATAAATGGGAATGAAAACTTTACGGTTCTATTAAACAAATCCATTAGCCCGCTGGATGAAATACAGATCATTGCATATGGCCAGACGACTAAACGTTTTCAAGTTGGAAATGTCAGCACGGTGACTTCAGACGAAATAGGAAAACAACCTGTACTAAACCCCTTACTTGCTTTAGAAGGAAGAGTGCCGGGGCTGGAGATCACACAATTGTCTGGCATGAATGGCGGGGGGGTGACGGTCCGTATACAGGGCCGTAACAGCATCCAAAACGGCCTGGACCCGCTAATTGTTATAGATGGTGTTCCTTTTCCGTCTCAGCTCACAAATACAGGGTTTGAAACAATTGTGCAGGGAGGCAGTCCGCTAAATTATGTCAACCCGGCCGATATCGAATCTATCGATGTATTGAAAGATGCGGATGCTACTGCCATTTATGGCAGCCGGGCAGCCAATGGCGCCATTCTGATTACCACAAAAAAAGGGAAGGCCGGCACCACCAGGCTAAACGTTAACCTTCAGCAGGGCTGGGGGCAAGTTACCCGGAAACTGAATCTATTAAATACGCAGCAATACCTTAATATGAGGCATGAGGCATTTTATAATGATTCCGTTTATAATCCATCCAGATATTCTCCCCCCAACCCAAAGCGTGATTATGATTTGCTGCTTTGGGATACCACCCGCTATACCGATTGGCAAAAAACATTGATAGGTGGCACCGCGCAATATACCAATATTACGGCAGGCATCTCGGGAGGCACCAGCAATTTACAGTATCTAATAAGCGGTAATTATAAACGGCAGACCACTGTATTTCCCGGCAATTTCGATGATAAAAGCGGCGGACTGCACTTTAATTTCAATGGAGCTTCTCCAAATCAAAAATTCCATTTTAATTTATCCGGGAGTTATCTCTATGATCAAAACTATTTGCCAGATATAGATTTAACCAGCCAGATCTATTTAGCCCCAGACGCGCCGGCGATTTATAATGCTAATGGTACTTTGAATTGGGCACCCAATGCGGCAGGCAGTTCTACCTGGCGTAATCCTCTCGCCAATTTATACGCAGAGTTTAATAATTCAACCAAAAATTTAATTAGCAACGCAAACCTTAGCTACAACCTTCTGCAAGGCCTGGAAATTCGCGGCAATTTGGGGTATACTGAATTGTTGTCGAATCAGTATTCCCCTGTTAGGTTGGAATATTATCGCCCGGAAAGAAGACCTTTTTCCCAGCGACTTTCAGATTTTATAAATAGGGATATGCGTAGCTGGATCATAGAACCTCAAATTCATTATGCAGGCAGGGTCGGCAAAGGCAAAATAGACGGGCTCCTCGGCGCCACCGTCAGCCAAAACACGACAGATGTATTAGCTTTCTCTGCCTCAGGATTCAGTAGCGATTTGTTGATGCAATCGCCATCGGCCGCCACCTCGATAACCATGTACTCGAGTTCAGCAACTACCGAGTCCAAATACAACGCGCTCTTTGGCCGTTTGAATTATAATTGGGACGATAAATATCTTATCAATCTTACCGCACGCCGGGATGGCAGCAGCAAATTCGGAGATGAAAATAAGTTTCATAATTTCTGGAGTATCGGTGGCGGCTGGATATTCAGCCAGGAAAAATTCATACAACATAATTTCTCATTTTTCAGTTTTGGTAAACTTCGGGCAAGTTATGGCACTACCGGTAACGATCAAATCTCCGACTACAGCTATCTTAGTCTGTATTATAACAGTAATACACCAATTCCTTACCAGAATGCTACAGGCTTGGCAGTTGGCAATCTTCCCAATCCTTACCTGCAATGGGAAGAGACTCGGAAATTGCAGGGCGGCATCGACCTTGGGTTTATCAACGACAGGATTTTACTGAGTATTGGCTATGCCCAAAACCGTTCCTCCAACCAGTTGATAAGCTCTTCGCTGCCTTCCGTCGCGGGTTTTACCTACATTACCGAAAACCTGCCGGCTACGATTCAGAATACAAGTTGGGAGTTTGTGCTTAATACCATCAATATAAAAGCAAGAAACTTCAATTGGAGCAGTAGTGTAAACTTCACGATTCCTCAAAATAAATTGCTGAGTTTTCCTGGTATTGCTTCGACCAGTTACGCTGCTGGCGATCTGGGTGTTATTGTCGGGCAGCCGCTTGGTGTACAACAAGTATTTCGTTATGCGGGGGTCGACCCGGCTACTGGTAATTATCTTGTGTTGGATAAAAATGGCAAACCCACATCCAATCCGGATTACACAGCTGATAGAACTGCCTTAGTCGCCCCATTGACAAAATACTACGGTGGTTTTCGCAATAGCATCAGCTATAAGGGATTTCAGTTAGATTTTCTATTCCAGTTTGTGCAGCAAATAGCGCCTAAGGACATGTACTACTACAATGGGACAGAAAATCCCGGAGTTTTTTCAAGATCATCTGATAATCAACCATTTACGGTATTAAACCACTGGCAAAAACCTGGCGATAACGCACCCACCGGTCGCTACACGACTGCAAATTATAGCGTACCGGTTTGGTCTGCTTTCAGTGACGCAGGATATAATGATGAGGCGTCTTATATACGGTTGAAAAATATTTCGCTTTCATGGCAATTGCCATCCAGTTGGCTCGGAAAAGCCCATCTGCAAAATGCCCGTTTTTATTTCAGCGGACAGAATTTAGTTACGATAACAAAATATACGGGCTTGGACCCGGAGACCAGAAGCAGCACAAGTTTACCGCCCCTGAAATTATGGTCGGTTGGTGTGCAGATGGAGCTATGATTTTTAAATTCTTTAAAAATGAGTACAATGATTCATCATACCAAAAAGATATTTCAAGGCGTATTTCGGTCAATGTTAAATTTTATCTTTCTGATGGCCGCAGGAATAGCATTCGGTATTTCATCCTGCAAAAAATTAGTTGAAGTGCCGCCACCTACTGATGCTATAGCCGAGAATAATGTGTATACTAACGATGCTACCGCTATTTCAGTACTTACGGCGTTGTATAGTTCTATGAATGTTAAAGACATCAACCCGGTTCAGGGAACCGGCAGTATCGCCCTGTACACGGGTATGTCTTCGGACGAATTTACTTTGTACAGTGGAATAACTGATCAGACCTCTCTAGCATATTATCAAAATGCTTTGCAGGTAAACGTTCCACCCGGCTCCGGCTCCAGTCATTGGGCACCACTCTATAATTATATATTCAAATGCAATGCGGCTATCGAAGGGCTAAATGCATCTACAGGGTTAACCCCTGTTGTAAAACAGCAATTACTGGGCGAAGCAAAATTTGTGCGTGCTTTCTTTTATTTCTATCTGGTCAATCTGTATGGTGATGTACCACTTGCTTTAACAACTGACCCCAAAGTCAATACACAGCTCGCCCGTGCACCAAAAGCTCAAGTATACCAGCAGATGATTGCTGATTTGAAAGATGCTCAAAATCTATTGAGTACAAACTATCTGGATGCATCCCTTTTAAGCACCACGACAGAAAGGGTGAGACCAACTCAGTGGGCGGCAGACGGGTTACTGGCTAGGATATTTTTATATACGGGCGATTGGGTAAACGCAGAGGCTCAGGCAACAGCGGTAATTAATAATGCTACGCTTTTTAGCCTGGTTGCTTTAAACAGTGTTTTTTTGAAGAACAGCCAGGAAGCCATCTGGCAACTGCAACCCACCGATATCAATTTTAATACGACGGAAGCGCAAACCCTCGTTATACCTGCTACAGGTCCGAGTACCGGTGCTTTTATTGATAACCCGGTTTACTTAAGTAGCAATCTGTTAAAGAGCTTTGAACCCGGAGATCAACGTGGGGTTTATGGCAACTGGGTGGATACCGTTAGTTTTCAAGCCACTACTACAACTTATGATACTATCGTGTTCCCCTACAAATACAAAGTAAATACTTCTCCCGGGGTAGCATCCGCTACTGACATGACAGAATATTTCATGATGCTGAGACTTGGTGAGCAATATTTAATAAGGGCAGAATCCAGAGCAGAACAAAATAATATTGCTGGTGCGCAAAGCGACCTGAATAATATTCGCATCAGGGCCGGGCTTTCTAACACCACGGTAGGTGATCAGGCATCGTTACTCGGAGCAATTCTGCATGAAAGGCAGGTAGAATTATTCAGTGAGTGGGGAAATCGCTGGTTTGATCTGAAACGAACCGGTAATATCGACGTCGTAATGAGCGTAATTACGCCACAAAAGGCAGGAGGTGCTCAATGGAATTCTTATCAGCAACTCTATCCATTGCCATTATCTGATCTTCAGCAGGCGCCCAATCTCGCACAGAATGCGGGGTATTGAGAAATTTATCGACTGATTTATGAAAGCTTGTTAAACCCAACTGAAAAATGGAGTGTGGATTATTTATGATAAAAACTTGTGACTTGATATTTAAAGAAAGAAATTCCAAAAAATGAAACAAATACTAATCCTGATAATTTTTTTTCCAATTTTATCGAGAGCCCAGGAAAGTACCGGTATCAAATGGACCAATGGACTAAGTTGGGAACAGGTAAAAATAAAAGCAAATCTGGAACACAAATATATATTCCTGGATTGCTTCACTACCTGGTGCGGGCCATGTAAAATGATGGAGAGAGATGTTTACTCTAATGATACTGTAGGAAATTATTTTAATGAGCATTTTCTTTCAGTGAAGGTTCAGATGGACAAGACACAAAAGGATAATGAACAGATACAAAATTGGTACAATGATGCAGATTCTATTGGTATAAAATATCACGTTGAGGGCTATCCTACTTTTATTTTCTTTTCGGCCCAGGGAGTAATTTTGAATAAAGATATAGGCTTTAAGGGGGTGAAAGATTTTATCGCTATTGCCAAAATAGCAACTAGCCCAGAAAAAGTGTATAACGATCCTTATACGATCTATGATAGCCTTGTTACTGCATACAGACAAGGGAAGAGGGACTATAACAGTTATCCTTTAATGATAAAAATGGCATTTAAATCAAATGATACTGCTTTCTTAAAAAAATTAATTCACGAGCTTTCGAATTACGCTATCACATTACCGCCTGAGGAAAGGTATACCAGGGACAGAATAGAAATGTGGGCTGGTTTTACCTGGAGTAGCAATACTCGTGTGTTTAATTTTTTTTATAAAGATGGAAAGCTCATTGATAAAATAATGGGATGGAAAGGATATTCAGATAAAGTGATTGATGCTACGATTACAGCTGAGATCCTAACTCCTTTTTTGGAAGACCAGGCAAAGGGTTCGGGAGTTGAGATGACAGGCGGATATCTTACCGATATTTCTGGAAAGCATCTTTTAAAGACTGATTCAAGTGAGGCTGACTGGAATAAACTGCAAACAATTCTATTAAAAAAGTATTCAATATCCATTGCGAAAAGAAATATTTTGGCATCAAAAATAGAATGGTATAAAAGGCACCACAATGAAGTTGCGGTAGAAAAATATTCTTTGATGCAATTAAATCAATATCCTCCGGACGCCACCAAAGAATCTTTTATGATTAATAACATGGCTTGGGCCGCATTTATTAATTGTAACGATAAAGATATTCTTAACGAGTTTACAAAATGGATGGAGATTGTTGTAACACACCATGGTGACGTTGCTTCTTGGATAGATACCTATGCGTCATTGTTATACAAAACCGGGAAAAAGCAAAAAGCAATTGAGTGGGAAGAAAAGGCCGTTAAGTTAGCTTCGAGTAAATCGCCATTCCAATCTATTGTAACACAGATGAAGGAAGACAAACCAATATATCTGGATAAAGGGGCAGTTTGGGAAAGATAATTAGTGATTCCTCTTATACATGATTCTGGTAGACCCCGGCTTACAACTCACGCCCTTAAACACGATCAAATTATTTAAATAAACGCCCGCGAAACGACACAATGAGATAATAACTATTTAATTATCGTTTTGCGCTCTTTGACATATTGGAAATCATGGAACGGCAACAACAAGTAACCGTCAAGTCTATTATGCGTCAATCGGAAGAAGACAAACTGAAGCATCTCAGTGATCAGCGGCAAAGCAGCGTCTCGGTGAAGGAGTATTGCGAGATGTATGATATCGTAGGGTAAACATTTTACTAATTCCAACTAATCTGACCAGCAGAATAAAAGAACTTCTACCGAAGAATTGGAGGAGTCGGACTACTGAACCTTGATTCCAATATTTACAGAACAGAACGGATAGTGCTTGGACGCGGCTAAAGACTTTGCATGCCCTCCGCTCTAGAAAAAACATTTTTTAAACAAAACAACTGGTTCACTACAGACTTATACCTGTAGTTCGCCGGGTCATTACATTATGAAACGATTTTTTTTATATACACTGTTGACTGGCTTTTCAATGGGGGTTTGTTCGCAGAGTGCATTCAGTCCCATAAATCAAACCACAATACTTACTACAAATGGATCTTGGGACTTAAATAAATATGTATGGAGCCAGACTCATCCCGTAGCTTCAAAAATTGATAATCCAAATTTGGATTTTGATGCCATTGACAACTGGATTGGGCTGGGGCCTAAAGAAAACCTGTCTATCAGTCGTGATGGCCAATTTTTTGCCTACACTGTCGAAAGGGGGATTGAGTATCATAAAAGGGATGACAGCCTGGTAGTGCAGTCCACGACGAGTGCCTGGAGACAGTCTTATTCGGGTGCGGGTCCCGGATTCTTTTCTGGCAACGATAAAGAATATGTTTTCAAATATAAGCGCGATTTGTATTTTTTATCCTTAGGTGGGGAGCAACCCCTTTGCGTCAAGGAAGTAGCCTCTTATAAATTGCCGGACAATGGAAGAAACGAATGGCTGGCATACCGACTAAATTCCAACTTGTCCAGCCTTGTACTCCAAAGTCTTCTCACAAAAGTTGCAAAGCGTTTTGACGCTGTGGCTGATTATAGTTTCGACGAATCCTGCGAATGGCTGGCCTTGCTGCTCACAAATGTATCAAAGGAGCTGGTGATTTACAATCTTCGTACAGGAATAGAGCGCCATTTTCAGTCAATAGCGGGTTACTGCTTTGATAAGAGCGGAAAAACATTGATTTTAAAAACGGTTGAAAAAACACTCCGTGGATCGGTCACTTCGTTGCAATATGTAGTCCTCCCCGAAGGAACATCGAAGATGATCTGGTCAACAGCAGACAGCGCTGTTAGTTTAGGTAACTATAGTGTAGACGGCAGCGGTAGGCAGGTGCTGTTTACTGTTCAGAACCGCCATGATAGTATTACTGAAAATTCCATCTGTTATTATAAGTCCGGGATGAACAAAGCCGTGATGAAGCTGAGTAACCAAATGGCCGGCATAGACGCAGGAGCGGAAATTCAGGCTTCGGCATTATTTACAGGCAACGACCGTTATATCCAGTTTTCGCTGCAGCAACGTTTCTGCTCTCCCATGCTCTTACCTGGTGCCGCATCCCTTGATGTTTGGAGCTTCAGGGACACAATACTCCAATCTGCCCAACAGTATTTGTTAAAGGAGACTCCGACATACGCAGCCGTATTTAACTTGGAAACCGGGCAGATCCTGCGCCTGGAAAAAGGATGTGAAAAACTGTGTCTGCTGGGTGATGATTTTGCTATCATAAAGAAATCAGGAGCAACAATAAATGGGGATCGTTTTTGGGAAAAGGATTACAAGAAGGATATCAATTGGCTGGTATCACTAAAAGACGGTTCACGAACTTTATTGCAAACAAGAGGGGGAGACTATACTTTCTGGTTTTCCCCGGGCGGTAGATACCTGGTTTATTTTGATGTGGATCGGCATTGCAACTATTTCAGCTATGATCTACGAACAGGAAAACTGATGAATATATCTGCCGGAGTACCTGTAAGGCAGTTGGGCTATACAGACCCCTTTCTTCGGCCCCGGGAACAGCCTGCGCAACCAATTGGGGTGGCAGGGTGGCTGCAAGGAGATGAGGGCTTGCTGGTATATGACAAATATGACATCTGGCGATTGAATCTGGCTGGTAATAAGCAGCCGGTAAACTTCACCAATGGTTATGGCCGCAGCCATCAAATTTTATTTACTTTAATGGGCAGTGAACGGAACCAATATACCGACCTCGTTATTTCAAAGAATGACACCCTCTTGTTAAGAGCGTTTAACAGGGGAAATAAATACAACGGGTTCTTCCGGAAAGTATTGAATTCTGAAACACTCCCACTACTACTTTATATGGGTCCCTATTTTATGGTGGCGCCATGTTTTATTAATAGTACATCGGGGAGAACTCTGATGGGTGATGGTATGAAACCACTAAAAGCTGTCGATAGCAATACCTGGATAATAAAACGGCAGTCGGCGACCGAAGCACCGAACTATTTTATAACTCATGATTTTAAGATTTATAAACCCCTAACAGACCTGCAACCTCAAAAAAGATATAATTGGGTAACGGCAGAATTGCATTCTTTTAAACAGTTGGACGGAACAATGAGCCAGGGAATATTATATAAACCGGAAAATTTTGATCCTTCAAAAAAATACCAGGTAATCATATCCTTTTATGATCAACTGTCTGACCAGCTTTACCAGTATCCCAAACCTGGATACCAAACCGCTCCTGATCTTTTTGAGTGTCCTTCCTGGATGGTAAGCCATGGCTACCTAGTGTTTTTGCCAGATGTTTATTTCACTAAAGCAAAATGGGGGCCCAGTACAGTGAATACGATGGAAGGGGCGGCCCTGTACTTAAGTCAGCTGTCCTATGTGGATAGCAAACATATAGGCGTCGTTGGACACAGTAATTCAGGTCGTTTCGGTTATTACCTGCTCACACATTCCCATTCCTTTGCAGCTATGTCAATAGGATCGGGGATGGGTGGAACTGATGTGTTAAGCGCTGCGTTGTCACTAGGGTTGCCGAATAGTTACGGTAGTTATGAGAGCCTTTTAAAGTGGGCTGAGGTTTCTGCTTTAGGAGCTGGTGGATTAGGAAATATCTGGCAAAATAAAAAATCATGGCTGGATCACACTGCGGTGCTACACATAGATCAGGTAACCGCTCCCTTGCTGCTGTTTCATAATAAAAAAGATGGAGACGATGTCAGACTGGCTATAGAACTGTTTATTTCACTGCGCAGATTGGAAAAGAAAGCATGGTGGTTGCAATATGACAATGGAAGCCATAGGCTATTTAAATTGGAAGACCAGCGTGATTTTACCGTTCGCTATACCCAGTTTTTTGACCATTACCTGAAAGGGGCACCTGCACCAAGGTGGATGACTGAGGGAATCCCATTTAAATTAAAAGAAATTGAGAGTAGGTTTGAATTGGATCCAGGTGGCTCGTGCGGTAAGAATTGCCCGGTTTGTAAATCACTTCACGCTTTGAAATCTAATAGCTTAAAAAGTCTGTCAGCATCAACTAAAAAGAAATAAGCACGGATTTCTATGTAAAGTAAGATGATGAAGAAACTATTGTTTGGATTTGTTTTAATAATCAGTTGTAAAGTTTACGCGCAGAAAGAAAAAATAAAAGAGTTACTGTCAAAAATAACGGTCGAGGAAAAAGTCACATGAAGTACGCCGTCGAACCTGGTGTTTTCGAGATCATGATCAGCCGCAGCTCCGCCGATACCCAAAAAATTGATCTGATCATCCAATAACGAAATTTCGCTGCTGTGTAAAATCTGGTGTGTCCGGTCAGTCAGAATGATTGCGAATTAAATACTGCTGAGCATTTCCTCGACAATCCCCTTCATACAAAACTTCGCCTCCCAATTCCAATCCTGCCTTGCACAGGAATCATCTATCGAATCCGGCCAGCTGTCTGCAATGGCCTGCCTTTGATCAGGACTATAAATAATTTCAAATTCTGGAACCTGCTCTTTGATTTCGCCGGCAAGTTCGTCGGGGGTGAAGCTCATTGCTGCAAGATTATATGATGAGCGTACTGTTATATTTTTCGCCGGAGCATCCATGAGCTCAATAGTTGCTCGAACCGCATCATCCATATACATCATGGGCAGTTTGGTATCAGGACCGAGGAAACAGGTATAGGGTTTTCCAAAGGCAGCGGAATGAAAGATACTAATGGCGTAATCCGTGGTGCCTCCACCAGGCAAAGTCTTTGAACTGATCAGTCCCGGATAACGCAGACTGCGGATATCCATATCATATCGACTATGATAATATTTGCACCATTGTTCTCCGGCAAGTTTGCTGATTCCATAAACAGTCGATGGATTGAGTTCTGTATTTTGGGGACAGTGTTCTTTCGGCGCATCCGGGCCGAAGACCGCAATGCTGCTCGGCCAGAAAACCTGTTTGATATTTTCCACACGGGCCACTTCCAGTACATTGAGCAGGCTCTGCATATTGAGCTGCCAGGCTTTTTGCGGATGTTGTTCACCGTTAGCTGATAACATCGCAACGAGTAAATAAATCGTGTCGATCCGGTGATTGCGCACCTGGACCTGCAGGGTTTCACAGTCCAGCACGTCCAGCGGAATAAAAGGGCCGTTATTATTTAATTGCAGATGCCCGCTTTTAACATCGGCTGCGATTACATGGTCACCGCCGTGTCTTTTTCTGAGTGCGATAGTAAGTTCAGTACCGATCTGACCGGAGGCACCGATCACCAGAATCTTAGGCATAAAATGAATTTCTGTTTGATAAATAAAAAACCAGGGACGTAGATACGCCCCCGGGATAACGATTGCTTACTAAAACGACTGCTACTAAAAACGAGTTAAACCCCCTTGAATATATTAAACAAACTAAGTTGACTCATACCAGCTAGACTGTATCCGCAGATAAAAAAAGCAGGGGGAGTAAAAACAACCCCTGGTTCAAAAGACGTGCTGCTTAGGCACTATAAAACAGTTAACTGCCTGTTTAAACAATAGACAGAACAAAACCGTTGTTAATTCCCGAGATAATAGGTTGAAAAAATTAAAAACGCCAGGACCGTTATTTCTGACGACGAGAAGAATGCTCGTTTTTAAATCGAGCGCAAATATATAAACAAGAAAATCAAATGCAAATACTGTTTGACAGAAAAATGTTAAAAATATTTCTTAAAATATCTGAGATGTAAATCATACGCAACTCGTTATGTTGATGCGTATCTCCATCTGTCGATATACAACCTATTACATCCAGCTTTTGTGATATCCGGGAATTTCAATTTCAATTGCAGATTTTGTCAACTGCAACGGATGAAATGTATCCACCATCACCGCGAGCTCTTTCGTTTCCTTTGTGCCGATGGATTTTTCAACCGTCCCCGGGTGTGGCCCGTGTGGGATACCAGCCGGATGAAGCGTGATCATTCCCCGTGTAACATTTTTCCGGCTCATGAAATCTCCATCCACATAATACAAAACTTCATCACTATCGATATTACTGTGGTTATAAGGAGCCGGAATTGCCAGGGGATGATAATCAAACAGCCTCGGCACAAATGAACAGACTACAAAATTGTTGGCTTCAAACGTTACATGAACAGGAGGCGGCTGATGCACCCTGCCGGTAACCGGTTCGAAATTATGGATTGAAAAAATATAGGGATAACAGCAGCCGTCCCAGCCGACGGCATCAAAGGGATGATGGGCATAATGAATGCCATAAAGCATACCCTGTTTCTTTACCCTGATAAGAAAATCGCCTTTCTCGTCATTCGCTTCCGAAAATAATGGCTGTCTGATGTCGCGCTCACAGTATGGTGAATGTTCAAGCAATTGTCCATTCGTGCTTACATATTTCTTTGGATACCGGATCGGGCTAAACGACTCAACGATAAACAGCCGGTTTACTTCGTCAGTAGGACGTTTTTTTTCATCTATTGGCTGGTTACTTTCATTATCAAATTCAATTTGGTAAATCGTTCCCCTTGGAATGATGATATAATCACCATAACCAAAGGCAAGGTTTCCGTATGCAGTCCGGAGTGTTCCGTTACCCTCATGCACAAAAATCAGCTCATCTGCATCTGCATTTTTATAAAAATAGTCCTTCATGCTTTTCTCAGGAGCAGCTAGAGAAATATGCAGATCGTTATTAATTAAGATTGGTTTTCGGCTATCGAGATAGTCGGAAGCAGGTAAAATATGAAACCCTTCAAAACTGCGATGTGCCAGCATTTTTTCTTCTGCTATCCTGGGTTGAACGGATACAGGCTTATCCGTACTTAGTATCTGCGTCGGTGGATGTATATGATAAAGCAAAGAAGAGTCATTGGAAAATCCTTCAGTTGAAAATAACTCTTCTGAATACAGATTGCCGTTCGGCTGACGAAACTGTGTATGACGTTTAGACGGGATCGTTCCCGATCGCATATAATGAGGCATGGGTCAATTATTAAATATTAATTATTAATGATTAATGAAAGCTGAATAACGAATGAATAACTAGAATGATGTAATTCAGACACGATCCATGGCCAGCGCACTGAGCAGGAAACAATATTTCCAGCGGCGCTTATCAATCCAGTATGTGAAGTTGCGGTTAAAAGGCATGGAATAAAGATATAATAAATTTTGAATGACGAAATTTTCTGATACATTTGTGCAGATCATCAGATGTACAATCATCTGAAACGGTCAACGGGCATTTACTGAAAGCATGAGAATCGTTCACCTGAACAAATCAATCATCATGCGCCCGGACCATCCTTTCAAAATTTTTACTGACGAACGTACCAGTTACGTTTTCCTGCTTGAATCACTTGTTGCGGGCTCCTGATTTTCTGAATATTTTTTTTAGATTATTTCACTCCTGAATCTTTCTTAACTAAATCAGGCTATGATGAGTCAAAGCAAACATATAGTGGGCCTGCGTGAAGTGGGCATCGGCGATGTAGACTGGGTGGGCGGCAAAAATGCATCGCTCGGAGAAATGATCCAGCACCTTTCGCCACTGGGAATCCATATCCCGGATGGATTCGTGATTACGGTGAATGCATACCGGCATTTTATTAAAGTCAATGAACTGGATAAGTTTATTACCGAACGACTGGCGGAAATTAATTTTGATAATATTGAATCGCTTCGACGGATCGGCCTGCAGATCCGCAGTAGTATCCGTAACGCAAGATTCCCGCAGGATCTTTCTTTGGAAATTATTGAAAGGTATCATGCCCTCTCCGGACAATATGGTCAGGTTGATACGGATGTTGCCGTTCGCTCGTCAGCTACAGCGGAGGACCTGCCGGACGCGAGTTTTGCCGGACAACAGGAGACTTATTTAAATGTGCGCGGACCGGCTGAACTGATCGATTCAGTGCGAAATTGTTTCGCGTCTCTTTTTACCGATCGTGCCATCAGCTACCGAAACAGCCTGCATTTTGATCCCCTGGCTTTGGGACTTTCCGTTTGTATACAAAAAATGGTGCGCTCAGACCTGGGTGTCTCCGGTGTTGCATTTTCTCTGGATACGGAATCAGGCTTTAAGGATGTTGTGGTTATCAATGGCTCTTACGGATTAGGGGAGTTGATTGTGCAGGGCAGTATATCTCCGGATGAGTTTATTGTTTTCAAGCCCTGCCTGAATGATCATCACATACCGATCATTGAAAAAAAACTGGGCAACAAGGATCAGCTGATGGTCTATGGTGATGACCCGGACGAACGCGTCAAAATCATTCACACCGAGAAATCGGCGCAAAATAAATTCTGCCTGGAAGATGAAATGATTCTGAAACTGGCGGGATGGGTCGCTCAGATCGAAAGATATTATAGCTCCATCAAAAACAAATGGTGCCCCGTGGATGTGGAATGGGCCGTGGACGGACTGACCGGCGGACTTTTCATCGTGCAGGCAAGACCTGAAACGATTCATTCCCGCAAGGATCGTGATACTGTTGTTGAATATGCAATGAAACCGCATGCCGAGCTTCCTGTACTGAAAGGAATTGCTGTCGGAGATAAGATCGCTTCCGGCCAGGTGCATATCATGTATTCACTCGACAAGCGGCTCATGGAAGGAAATGAATTCAAAGAGGGTGATGTGCTGGTTACTGATATGACCGATCCGGACTGGGAACCGATCATGAAAAAAGCTGCAGCCATCATTACCAATAAAGGCGGTCGCACATGCCACGCAGCGATTGTTGCCCGGGAGATGGGCGTTCCGGCAATCGTAGGCTGCGGAACGGCGACCGAGAAATTGAAACCTAATCAAATTGTCACAGCCAGCTGCGGAGAAGGGGATGTGGGTCTGATCTATAATGGAAAACTGGAATATTCATTAACGCAGACTGATCTGAAATCTTTGCCAAAAATCAGGACGGACCTGATGCTGAATGTCGGGTCTCCGGGTATGGCGTTTCATTATGCGCAGATGCCCCATAAAGGAGTGGGGCTTGCAAGAGAGGAATTTATTATCAATAATTACATCGGAATCCATCCTTTAGCCTTGTTAACCCATCATACACTGA
>Ga0206943_1130_pt1 | contig 16171 bp, 6 predicted proteins | sample Alteio_BWOrgHeat_7_FD_153243 | JGI IMG/M metagenome (GOLD analysis project Ga0206943, IMG submission 153243) | Enriched cells from forest soil in Barre Woods Harvard Forest LTER site, Petersham, Massachusetts, United States -... | ecosystem: Environmental > Terrestrial > Soil > Temperate forest > O... | reverse complement strand
TCAGAGAACCGAAGCTGCTGAAGTTAAGTCCGGCAATAGTGCCTGCATTGTTATTCGTGATGTTCCAGGTATTGCTTCCGGCGGTATCAGTGAAGCTGTTGCTGCCAGTACCGCCAGTGAAAGTGGTGATACCACTGAATGTGCCGGTGATACCGGTTGCGCTACTCGTAGTAGCATTAATGATAACAGGAGTAGTATAAGCAGCGTAATTTAGTGTTCCTGCGGTTGCGCTCACATTCCCGCTGAGAGTCTTGCCATTAGCAAAAGTAAAGATATCGCTGCTACCGCCGGTCAGAGAACCGAAGCTGCTGAAGTTAAGTCCGGCAATAGTGCCTGCATTGTTATTCGTGATGTTCCAGGTATTGCTTCCGGCGGTATCAGTGAAGCTGTTACTGCCAGTGCCGCCAGTGAAAGTGGTGATGCCACTGAATGTGCCGGTGATACCGGTTGCGCTATTCGTAGTAGCATTAATGGCAACAGGAGTAGTATAAGCAGCGTAATTTAATGTTCCTGCGGTTGCACTCACATTCCCGCTGAGAGTCTTGCCATTAGCAAAAGTAAAGATATCGCCGCTACCGCCGGTCAGAGAACCGAAGCTGCTGAAGTTAAGTCCGGCAATAGTGCCTGCATTGTTATTCGTGATGTTCCAGGTATTGCTTCCTGCAGTATCAGTGAAGCTGTTACTGCCAGTACCGCCAGTGAAAGTGGTGATGCCACTGAATGTGCCGCCAATCCCTGTGGCTGTGTGAGTTGTTGCATTAACAGAAACAGGTGTTGTGTAAGCGCTTAGATTTAAGGTTGCATTACTGCCACCTGTTAAGTTACCGCTAATAGCTGAGCCATTGTTAAAATTGAAAATGTTGGTAGCAGTACCGCCTGTTAAATTTTGAATATTGTTAAATGTTCCACCGCTACTTATATTGGTAGCTGTAATAGTGCCGTTGCTGCCACTATTTCCTCCATTATTGGTGACTGTCCAGGTTGTGGTACCACTTCCTGTTAATAATGCTAAGGTATTTGTTAGTAACGCAGAAGAGTTGCCATTAACAGTTAATGTTCCAAGTGATGTAATAGCATTTAAAGTAAATACGTGAATGCCACCTATACCACCTGCTAATGTTAACGTTCGGGTTCCACCTTGAATATTGTTATTAATGGAAATATTGCTAGATGAACTTGTTAATACAGTATTTGCTCCCAGTGTCACGGCATCATTGAAGTTTTGAGCGCCTGTAGTAGTTATAGCGCCACCATTAATAGCTGTACTACCTGGAGCATCGGTTGTGATACTGGTCAAAGCCGTGGTTCCGACAGTGCCGCTAAAGGTAGTAATACCTGCGGTATTAATGGTTAAACCAAACCCACCATCGACTGTATTTGCTAAATTAATATTACCACTACTAGTTGAAGTTAATGTTGTAGTTGCTCCGAGTGTGATTGCACCGCTATAAGTTTGTATTCCTGATGTGGTGATATTTGCACTATTAATAGTAACAGGCCCGCCAAAATTAATACTTGTTGTTCCGCCACTGATAGATTGAATAAGACCATCTACCGTATAAGCTGTACTACCTGTAGTGACTAAGTTTGCTGTGGTATTGGTGGCATTGCCTAGTGTCAGAGTACCTGATGCAACAGAATAGAGGATATTGGGTGAATTTAATGAACCTTCATATGTGCCCAATAAAGTATTTGATGCTGTTGTAAGGCTGCTATCAATTGCAATATTACTGGATGCTAATGTATTCAAACCTGTTTTACTTGTGCCACTTGCAGGTGCTACAGCGAGAATATTACCTAATCCATTGGCAGCATAGATTAAAAGGTTACTGTTATCAGCAATGGCACCATTGGCTTCTAAGAAATAAAATGCATTGCTTGCGTTGGTATAAGTGGTATCAACCACACTAGCATTGGCTGCTATTGTTACTGCTTTGCCGCCACTTGCTCCAACAACGCTGCCTTGTATGACTCGCGGTGTAGTCGGATAAAATAATTTAAGGTAAGGATAAGATGTACCATTGATAATTCCCCATGTATTAGTAAAGTCCCAGTTTGCTGTTGGGGAAGTTGTTGTAAAAGTTGTTTGCTGCGTTAAATCAATTGTTCCACCGTTAGCACAAGATGATGCCCCATAACATCCTCCTCTAACGTTAGAAGCGGTGCCTATTACACCTGTACTCTGTCCAGTGGTTGCTGTATCCCAAAAGCTATTGGTTGTTGTGCCTGAACCGTTGACTAAACCTGATGTTCCAGTACCATTTACATACCCTGCACTAAATGAGTTTACTATTCCTACACCATTATTAATATATCCGACTAATCCTGCTGTACTACCACTGTTACTAATAACAGATGCTAAACTATAGGCATTCGTGACCCCTCCTCCATTGCCGGATAAGATGCCTGCCAGCCCACCAATTGCAAAATAACTATCTGCTGCATTACGTGTTCCATTAACAGCACCTGTAACGAAAGAGTCACTAATAGTGGTATTACCAGAAGCATTCCCGACTAATGCGCCGACGACGGAGCCACCAGAGACATTCGCGTTAATCAATCCCACATTTTGAATAATATTATTTGTAATAGCACCAAACAGCCCTACAAATTTAGCGCTTGCAACATTGGCTTGTGTATTAATAGAAAGATTACTGATGGTATAGCCTTGTCCATTAAAATTGCCGGTGAAAGGTGAATCATTGATGGGACTACTACCGCTGACGTGACCAATACCTATTGGCGCAAAGCCAGTAGATGCGCCGCCCCATATATCAGCTGTATTACTTAAGCTGGATGAAAGATTTAGGTTATTAGCTAAAGTATAGGATGCTCCCAATGTTGATTCTGCTAATTGTAGTTGATGGGCATTGGTGATAGTAGTGCTCCATTCTGACAGTAACATAGGGCGAGTACTTCCTGTGGCAGACCATGTTGTATCAGGAGTGAACCATGTAAAGTTAGGTATGCTGCTAGTCGTTGAAGGAGTAGATGTGATGCTGCCGCTTGCTCCTGCAGTGGTACTCCAGCCTGCTGTAGTATAAGCTGCTAACGTAGCAAGATTGACTAATGAAGCAGCGTTGTTCGTTGCATTTGTTAGAGTCCCTACACAAGCAGTACCGCCAAAACATCCTCCATATAAACTTGTTACCGTTCCGCCCGTCAAAGAACCATATCCTGCAGTTTGACCTGATGTGCCTGCATCCCACAGATTATTACTGGCTGTACCACCTTGAACTATGCCGGCAAAACCACCTGCTGTGCCACCACCCGTTACACTGACCTTACCTGAGCTATAACTATTGGATAAAGAGCCGGAAGAATTATTAAATAACCCTACAAATCCACCTATCTGTGCATTTGCATTACTCCCTGTTTTTGTGACAGAAGCGATACTGTAATTATTATTTAAAGAACTAGAGAGCTGAATAGGGCCAGCAAATCCACCTACCTGTACAGAACCTGTGCCTGTTAAGTTAGCGTTAACAGATCCTGCGCTATAAGAAGAAGCGACACTTCCGTTTTCCATATAACCTACTAATCCACCAATATTGGCAAAGTCAGTTCCTCCTACTGTTGCACTGAGCGCTGCGGTTGTGTAAGAGTTAGTGATAGATGCGACTTCATTACGTCCTACCAATCCTCCTATTCGAGTAGTGCCGGTTGTTGTTGTTACTGTACCTGTAGTATAAGCATTAGTTACAACTGAACCTGGATTCATCAAGCCAACTAATATTCCAATATCACCATTTGAGCTGCCTGTTTGTCTGATAGCTGAAGTAACATTAGCATTGGTAATTCCTACATTTTTCACAGTACCGGTGATATCACCAAACAAGCCAGCGTCACCTGTCGTATACGTGCTTGGCAAATTCATATAAAGACTATCTATGATATAGTTCACGCCATTAAAAGTGCCTGTATAGCTAGTTGTACCATTCCCTATCGGTGCAAAACCTGCGCCACTATTTGCAATGCTGGTGCCCCAGACATCGGTAGCGGTTTTGGTGCCACTCGCATCGATATTATTGTTGAGTGTATAAGATGCGCTAAGACTGAGCGCCATTAATTGTAGTTGGTGAGCGTTAGTAATATTAGTATTGTATTCCATTTGCAAGATAGGACGAGTTTGCCCGTTAAGTATAAACCATGGTGCTGAAGCGGGTGTGGTACCAAAAGTAAATCCAGTATAACTACTTTGTGTAAGTGCTTGCGCAGTGGTGAGTCCTAGTAGAGTTGTTGCTGTTCCCGTTCCTGAGCCTACACCGCTACCTTGACCGGAAGTGGTAGTATCCCAGTAACTATTGCTAATAGTTGAGCCTGTGTTATTAAAGCCAACGAATCCTCCAACAACAGCGCCGCCAGTTTGATTAATAGAACCTGAACTATAACTGGTGCTGATGGTTTTACCATTCGAAAGAATCCCAACAAAGCCACCGATATCAGCACCACTATTACTGCCAGATTTAGTGATATTGGTTAAACTATAGGAATTAGAAATATTTGTTTGTGCTTGACCAATGAATCCACCAATTTGTGTATTGATAGACCCTCCTGTTAGATTAGCGGTGATTGAGCCCGCGCTATAAGAGTTTTGTATGGTTGCGCCTATTGCTGCATCACCGAGTAAACCACCAATATAGGCAAATCCATTATCTGATAAATTGGCGATGACTGCAGCTGTACTATAAGAGTTACTGATAGAAACGGTTGCACCATTTTGCCCAATCAAGCCTCCAGTGCGGCCAAATCCAGACAAGGTGGTTAGCGTTCCACTGGTATAATCATTAGTAAATGTTCCAGCAAGGGCATTACCTACAAGGATGCCTGTATCAATATTAGCGCCAAATGCATTACGTGTGATGTTGGCATTTGTTACCCCAAGATTTTGAATGATAGCACCGGTATTCGTGTCGCCGAAGAGGCCTACATCGCTCGAACTGCCTGGCGAATTAATATAAAGATTATTAATTACAAAGTTTTGACCATTCAAACCACCAGTAAATTTAGCGGTCGTATTGCCAATCGGTATAAAGCCCACAGTGTTGTTCCAGAGAGAGGTTACTGTTGCATCTATATTTTGTGTCAATGCGTAATTGGCAGTTAAATCACCCGTTGCTATTCCTTGTAAGCCGTACACATCAGGCACTACATTATAAGTCACGCTGCTGATAGAAGTGGTACCCGCTAAACGAGTGAATTTCGCATTGAAAACATTATTAAAATTGCTACCCGAATTAATTTGAAAATTATTAGTAACAGCAAAAGTAGGCAACGTAGCATTATTTTGGTTCCATTGACCAGCAGCTAAAATAAAGTTGTTTACATTGATTGCACCACCGATACTTGTTCCACCAACAGGGATTGCTGTGGTAATGCTACTTGCTGCATTTTGTGCAGTGAGTGTTAAGGTGCCACTTGTCAAGGTGATGCCGCCATTAAGAATAATATTACCTGCAGCAGCATTGAGCGTTACGTTACCACTGGTAGTGGTGTTAATCATAGGAGATAAGCCATTTGAATTAATCGTAATTGTGCTGGCAGCGGCAGTTGCTTGCAAAGAGAGGTTATTTGTTGTTAAAGAAACAGGGTTTGTTAGTGTAAGATTACCAGTATTAGTGAGGCTATAATTTCCGCCAGTATTGTTAAGGCCGCTGACTTGTAAACTTCCCGAGTTTTCTGAGATAGTAATATCACCACTACTAGTATTTGTGCCATTAAATCCAGTGAATGAATTACTTGCATTCGTAAGAGTAGTGCCACCAACAGAAGAAGTTTTTACAGTTCCTCCAGCAGATAGCAAGCCTGTTTGTGTGATTGTGCCACCAGAAGTCAATGTTAAGCCACCCGATCCTAAGCTGGAGGCCCCTAAACTGATGCTGCTACCTGATTCAGTTACGAAAGCATTAGTAGTACCAGTACTTGAATTGATAGTCAGATTAGGCGTTGTTACAAGTAAAATAGGGTTAGCTAAAGTTCCTATAGTTGTTCCTGTTATATTTAATGTACCTGCTGTAAAAGTATTTGTGCCACTATTGACAAGAGATCCTGCATTGAGTGTGACTATGCTAGTGCCGAAATTAGTATTACCACCAATGGTCATCGTGCCTGTAGTTCCTGTTTGGCCAAGAGTGAATCCATTAAATGTGCTTCCAAACGCAGCAATATTTGATGTGGTTATTGACAATGTACCTGCTCCACCATTTAGTCCTATTGAAGCATTTGCAGTGAACGGTATTAGAGATACAGTACCTGTTCCCGTGATAGAGCCAGCACTACCAAAGGTCATTGAGTCGGATTGGATTGTTAAATTATTTGCACTGGCTGCAAGAGTGCTGCTGAGTGTTATTGCAGACCCTGCTAAAGTAGTCGGCGCGTTTAAAGTGATGGCGTCACCATAACTTTGTGCGCCTGTTGTAGTAATGCCTCCATTATTAATGGCTGTCGTGCCTCCAGCATCTGTTGTCACACTGGCTATTCCGCTGACTGTCCCACTGAACGTTGTTGTCCCTCCGGTGTTGACAGTGAGAGCATTAGCCCCACTGATTGTTCCTGTTAGGTTAATATTGCCATTACTGGTTGAAGCCAATGTTAATGCTGAATTTAAGGTGATTCCCGCGTAACTTTGTGATCCAGTTGTTGTGACTGTTGGATTAATACCAGTTAAAGCATTGACATTTCCTTGAAAATTAACGCTTGTTCCGCCAGAGATATTTCCATCAAGCGTATAGTTTACTGAGTTACCTGTTATTAAGGTAGCTGCAGCATTTAAAGTTAAGTTAGCGCCACTGGTTGAATATAAAATATTAGTTGAGCTTTGGCTACCTTTGAAATTTCCAAGAATAGTATTCGTTGGATTAACAACTGTATTATCTATATATAATTGATTGGCTGCTGCAGATAATCCAGTCAAGCTTGCGCCACTGGTTGGTGCTACAGCTAATATATTTGATAATGATCCGCTATTTTGATAAAGCAATAAATTACTGCTATCCGCAATGGCAGCTTGTTTTTGTAATATGTAAAATGCGTTGTTCACTGTAGCATAAGCCTGATTTCCGTATGTTGTCCCACCATTGGTGATTAAAATCACAGGATTCCCAGAGCTACCAGTAATAGTCCCTGAAATGACTCTGGGTGTTGTGCCAAAGAGGGATTTTACAAATGGATAGGACGTGCCTGGTAAAATTCCCCATGGTCCTGTTGCTGAGAAATCAAACCCGGAAAAACTGGCTTGCGTTTGCATGGCTGAATTGGATAATGGCGTACCGTTTGCTCCCCCGCTAGCGCTTTGTCCGCTTGTAGTTGAATTATAATAACTATTCGTGACACTGCCACCTCCAGCGTTACTCGCAAATGACGTTGCACTACCATAGCTAATGCTATTTATTATGTTATTAATATCACCAAAGCCATCAGTCACAGGAAATAAATCACCAACCATGGGATTAGGAGAGGCATTTACACTGTTGTTTATAGTATAATTATATCCATGATTACCAGTGTTAAATGTAACAAATGATCCACCACCATTAGAGACCACTACGGAACTATAGCTACTATTAATGGTACTAGCACCGGCATTGAACGGAATTGCTATAAATCCAGCAGCAAATCCACCGCCATTTATATTTCCATTTAGGAGTGCAACATTGTTAATTGTGACACCTTCAGACCAAGCAATAAGCCCTGCCGTATAACTAGAACCACCGCTGCTCACTTGAATATTATTAAATATAAGATTTGATAAAGCGGCTGCACCACTTGTTCCACCAAATAAAGCAACATCTATATTACTACTGCTTATAGTAAGATTATTAATAGTATGAAATTGACCATCTAATTTGCCAGTAAAAGGAGTATTCGACGGTGCACGTTGTCCAATTGGCGTGAATCCCACAATAGTACTCATATCAAGATCTGTGCTCAATGCATAATTTCCATTTAAATTGGTATTAAGCAGCTGTAATTCATTTTTATTATTGACGTTCATATAAGCGGTAATGCCACCCGAACCTGAATTTGTATAAGTTACTGGTGATGCATAGCCTGAAGTACTAGGGTTATAATAAACTTTAACAGGACCTGAGAGATTAATTGTATTAGCAGGCTGAGTATTGGTTCCTGCACTCCCGACATATCCACCTAGCGTTCCACCATAAGTGGTAGTCCAATCATATGCGCCTGCATTATTGGCAATTAAGCTAAGGCTAGCGCTGCTATTGGTGGTGTTAGTAATAGCATTTCCTGCTGTGAGTACGATATTACGATTGGCTGTTAAAGTGAGTGAAGCTGCTGTTGTCCAGGTAATGGGAGCGTTCACTGTAATGTCACCATTTTGTGCGCCTGATGATCCTGTGTTGATAATAACGTTGGTACCAGCATTTAATAGAGCAACAATACTGCCTGCGCCAGTATTTAAAACGGTAGCGCTATTTGCTGTTGGAGTAAATGTCCCACCCGAAAATGCGCCGCCTGTTGTGGAAACGGCATTAATAGTAACGTCAAAAGGATCGATTAACCATGTTCCACTTGTTCCAAGAGGTGCCCCGGCACTGCCTGCACCTGACATGCTCAAGAGCCTTTTTCCTGAAGTTTCAACCCAGCCACCATTGCCACCCTGAGAGCCGCCTTCAGCATAAATAGTGCCATCATATTCTGTCGTATCGTTTGACCAGACGACTACTTTGCCGCCATTCCCTGATGTTAACGCATTAGCCAATACCGTTGCATTACTACCAAAATAGGTATAAGTTGCATTTTGTTCTGGCCCAGCACCGTGTGCATTTCCGCCAATGAGTGCTTCTCCACCACCTTGATTACCCGAAACGTTAATCATCGCATTTCCATCCAGTGCGACAGTATTTCCTAAGACTTTGACGATACCGCCAGTTTGTCCTGTGCCAAGACCAGATGCATCTAATTTTCCAGAAAGATAAGTAATCCCTTCATCATCTCCCTGTAAAATAATTTCCCCATTTTGTTCACTGACGGAGCGTGCTTGTGCGACACCGCTCATATTAATCACATGATCAACTATGCCTTGCGCTGCTTTTGCGGTCATTAAAATAGTACCACCATCAGCAATGATCGTTCCGCTATTGTTCACTGCATTTTCAAGAGAATGTCCATTTGTATCTAGCCCTGGGTTTGTAATGCCCTCATTCACAACGAAATTAATTAGACCACTGTCATCCAAGCCAATCGTAAATTTATTCCCTGATGCTAATATTACATTCCCTAAGTGTGCTTGAATCAGGCCTTCATTTGAGACAGCAGAACCCACTAGAGCAACTAACCCATTATTGGCTGCAATGATAGTGCCTTGGTTAATGATAGAGCCGTTATAGAGTGCAGATGTTTGATCAAAAATATAGTTTCCTGCAAGAAAGTTTGCATTAGTGATATCAGTCGTTGAAGCGACGATGCCAGCGACATCAACCTGAGATCCAGGACCAAAATAAATACCCGCCTGATTAATTAAAATAATTCTGCCATTCGCTTGCAGTTGCCCAAAAATTTGTGAAGCCCCTTGTTGTGGATTAATACGGTTGAGCGCAATAGAATTGGCATTGGGTTGTACGAACTTAGTTGTTTCTTGCGGAGCAATATTAAAGCTTTGCCAATTGATGATGGCTTTATCGCTCGCTTGATTGATTTGCACGGTATTGGCAGTCGGTGCCGTAATGGTTGCGGATCCTGCAGCCACAACACCACCCACCGGGTTTGCATACGTGCTGTTAATCAAAAGTATTGTTGCTAGAAACACTAGCAGTTTTTTAAGCACAGAACCTCCTCGTTAATGAATGTTTTTTATTTTTCTTGGTTTAAGCTTAAAGGAGATAAAAAAGTCTCGTACAAGAGGCTGATTACTCTATTTAAATATAGACTAGAACTGAGCATATTGGAGGCGAGAACGGTAAATAAATTACTTTAATTATCAGGTAATTAGATATAAAGATGGTTTTTAATAGCTAAGGGAACTCAGTAATAAAATAATTTTGTGGTTATTAAGTCTAAAAATATCCCATTATCATGGTATTTCGATAATTTGATTATCTCATGAAATTTGTTAAAAATAGTTCTGCCTAGCAACCAGTTTGGTGTTATTTATATGGGGCGGTGGTGATAATGAATTAGGTTATGAGGTGTAAATGGAAATAGACTGAGATTTGTATACATGTATTTTAAGTAAATTGAAAAGCAGGCCGTTGGGTTTCAGAATTTGGAGAGGAAATACAATTAACGTATATATTCCGTCCCAGCCATATAACTGATAAGCAAAGCAATAATACCCAGCCACCTACAGGAATATGTGCACAAAGCGTTGTGACTATTCCATAGACTTTTCCTAAGCCTGAGATAGTAAGATGGGTACTCGCAAAAAGACCCATTGATGATAAAGTCGTACATATAAGTGGTGGTGCGTAGGTTTTTATTCGGGATTTACAAGTTGTTACTGTCGGTTTATCGGTTGATAGTTGTTCACTCTTTAACTCTGGCACATAAGTGGTTTGCGGCTGTGTTTTATTATATGCTGAAGCTAAAATGCCTATGATTTTTTCTAACGGAGGGCGTCTATGTAGTTCACTTGATTGCATAAGGCTAAGTAAGACATGAATATTAGCATCATTAGGCTCTGATAATAAATTTGTTTTCTGCAAAGTTGAGGCAACGCAAAATCCGTAAGTATAAGTATCCTGAGTAACATCTGCCGAAGCATTATTTTTTGGGTACAGTGAACGTCTCCGCTCAGGAGCGAAAGCCTTGCCTTTGGCTTCTTTCCCCTCATCTGAAATCATTGTTGCAGATTCAGATAAAGTATATGAACAGCCAAAGTCAATGACAAAAACATTATCTTCTTCATCAACAATAAAATTATTAAAGTGAGGATCACCATGGATAATGCCATGGTTATGTAGGTCTAGTAGCTTTTCTGCAGTCCTGAGATATAACAATAGAGTTCTCTTACGATGACTCTTATATTGTTCTAATTTTTTGTAGAGCCTGTCTCCCGTAATATTTTTTCTTATAAGGCAATAAGTAAGTGCTTCTTCTTCAGCTACTCTTTGTTTTATTTCTTTAGCAGGGACCTCTTCTTTTTTCGCATCTGAAAAGTATTTAGCGACAATAGAGCCTGAACCATAATATTTTTCGTGGAAAAAAATCTCTCTCTGAATGTTTGTATAATTAGTTTTATCAAGATAACCTTTTTTACGAAGAAGATTCGTACCTGTAATTACACTGACTGCACCATGTTTCCCTGCGCCTATATTATCAGATTCAACAGAGTAGTCTTTTTCATCGATTGTAATAATAGAAGGCGCGCGTTTTCTACCTGTTAATTGGGGAGTGTAATGTATTTTTTGATCGCCAAGAGATTCAAAAATTTTTCGTTGACTCATATTTTTTTTCTACCTGCCGATGTCTGAATTCTGAGCTACCTCAATCGAGTTTGCATTTAACCTTTACTCGTCATGAAAGTAATTTTATGACGCAAATTGTAGCAGAGAAGCGTTACAGTTGTCTTAAAAAGAAGCTATATTAGATAAATATTGAGAAGAATCTATCCTCCGGTGCCCTAGGAAATGTTTGGGGTACAAAATACCTCAGGAAGTGTTTATACAGCAGTACAAAAATGACTGCCGCGTTTGGAGCTAGAATGCGCGAAAAATTTTTGTATACGGTATAACATTTTTAACATAAAATGATCTAATAATATGCTATATTACAATCTCAGTGAAATTTTGAGCATAACCCCAATAAAAGGAAGCTTATATCCCATGATTAAAAAAATTATCGTACCCTTTATTCTCTTGGTAATAACAAGCCAAGTTGTCTGGAGTAGTGAAACTAAAACTGCTATGTGTTTGGTACGTGATGGCCAGACGGGTATTCCTGATACTAACAAGCCGTCTTTTGTTAACGTAGATGACAATCCGTTAAAAAAATATAAATTGCAATTAGTATCAGACGATATAATGTTAGGTTCAGACAAGACGAAAATAGACAAGACAAAAATGAAGCCGGATACATTATATCTACAGGATATTAATGGTTACATTGCCTATTCAGTCATTCCCCCACAAGATCATGACTTTATTTTAATGTCGCAATCTCCTTTAAAATCACCGCCTGAATTGAAAAACCCATCGTATATTCTAGCTCCAGAAGGCTTGTATTATGTTGCAGACATCAAAGAACCTTTATCTCAGAGGAATCTTGTTAAAGGTTCGGATGACCCAAAAAAAATAAAAGATCTATGGTTAAACCTACATGGAAAAGATCTTGGTGCTGAAAGGTTAGAACCAAAGCCCGAACTTATATCTGAGCAGCAACAAAAGAACATTACCTCACTTACAGGTCACGTCCCACCACAGAATCCTGTTACAGATCAGCTTATTCAGATTCAAGATAGTCCTGGCAACAATAACGGTTTTCCCTATTATTTTAATAACTTTTTTAACGTAACGCCTCACGCTCCGGAACCTTTTACTATAGAAAATTTGACTTTATTAAAAGAGAAAATATTAACATATACACAAAGCAAACATCACACTTTTCCATATAGTCATGAAGTATACGCTTACTATGCTATTTCTGCAGATAGCTATGAAGCGGCTGAACCTCAATGTACTCCCGAAATTTTTGAGGGGTTAAGGTCAAAATTGGGTCCTGGCAGCAAGAGCTTTAGCTGTGAAGTAGTTTTGCATGAGGAATCTGATTCTGCTCACCATACCAACATGCACTGGAGTGGTTATAAAAAAGACTGCACACCTCATACTACTGCATCGAGCTCTGGTCACTGATGAAAGCGTGAAGAAACAAGTCTCAATTATGTATAATGTCAAAGAAAAGCTCTTTATTTATGGATAAAGAGCTTTTAATATTTTACAAAGTATTCTACTGCCTTGATTATATTCCTCGGGGTGACTGGATTCGAACCAGCGGCCCCTGCTTCCCGAAAGCTATATTAATGTATCTCATCATCAACCGCAATAAACTTGTATATCATTTTAATCAATAAATTAAGATAATTTTCGTGTTTTTCTTGTTTCTTAAAATCTACTTAGATACACTCGTCATGCACCCTATTTGCACCCTGTAATAAATAAAATAAAAAGGAGTGAGCTTGTGTTATGAAAGAATTTATTGGCAATAATTTAATCGCCAAATTGAAACCCAAGTCAAAAGCATATGATATCTGGGATACGAAGCTGACAGGATTTATTTTGCGTGTATTGCCTAGTGGAAGCATGGTCTATCGCTGCGAACATGCGCGAGGCAAGAGAATCACGCTTGGCAAAACAACTATTTTAACTCCAGCACAGGCAAGAGATGAGGCCAAACGTATCTTGGGTGAAGCAATCATTGGCGTACTGCCTAGTCATTCAAAGCGCGTTCGTCATCTTACGTTAGAAAATTTTTTTACCAACGAATATGAAAGTTGGCGCAAGGCTAACCGGAAAAATGGTAAAGATGATTTAAGAAGACTGAAAGTTAATTTTGTTGACCCCTTTGGCAAGCTTGCATTAACAGAAGTAACGCCTATGGTTATTGAGCGGTGGAGAACAAAAAGAATCAATGATGGCATTAAAGCGACTACGGTAAACCGTGACATTATTATTCTCAAAGCAGCATTGACGAAAGCAGTAGAATGGGGGATCATCTCCACACATCCGCTCCAAAAATTAAAGTTATTTAAAGTTGATTCTGCTAGCAAGATTAGGTATCTCCATAGTGAAGAAGAGAAATGTTTAAAAAATGCGTTACAGTCGCGTGATGAAGAGATTAAAGCTGCTCGGTCACGCGGCAACGCGTGGAGAGCAGAGAGAGATTATGATTGCTTGCCTGAACTAGCTTTGTCCGCTTTTGCTGACCACCTTACCCCCATGATCTTAATTTCTGTCAATACTGGTTTACGCCGTGGCGAGCTATTCAACTTGCGGTGGCAAAACGTAAATTTTGAGCAAGCGACATTAACAGTGGTGGGTGATACAGCAAAAAGTGGAAAAACTCGGCATCTGCCGTTAAACGCAATTGCTTTGAAGATATTAAAGGAATGGCGACAGCAAGCGCAAAGTAGTGAGTGGGTATTTGTAAATGATAAGACAGGCGGAATATTTACTCATGTGAAAAAAGCATGGAGGAATATTTTAAAAAAGGCGCAAATTGAAAACTTCCGCTGGCATGATATGCGGCACCATTTTGCTAGCAAGTTAGTCATGGCGGGTGTTGACCTTAACACAGTGCGAGAGTTGCTGGGTCATGCAGATATCAAGATGACATTGCGTTACGCGCATCTTGCGCCAGAGCATAAAGCAAAAGCGGTGGAGAGGTTGGTAGATTAATTAACATCATAAAGGAAAATAACAATGTCAGACCTAACTAAGAAAGATAATTTTAACCCTACAGATCAGAATTATTTGCAATTATTGCAAGAAGCTAAGCTAAAGGTTCAAACTTCTCGTATCCAGGCAGCGATAGCAGCAAGCCAACAGCAAATAGCTCTTTATTGGTGGTTTGGGCAACAAATTGCTATGGCACAAAGTAAGTATAGCTGGGGGAGGTCGGTTGTAGAAAGGCTATCCAAGGACTTGAAAGGACTGTTTGGCGGTACGTTTGGGTTTTCCACTCAAAATTTATGGTATATGCGTCAATTTTATTTAGAGTACAAAGATCATCCAGATCTCCAACGACTCGTTGGAGAAATTCCGTGGGGGTCAAATATAGCTATTTTAAGTAAAGTCAAAGACTTAAATTCAAGAGAGTATTACCTAAAAACAGTAAAAGAGCAGGGTTGGACACGTGATGTGCTTGTTATGCAAATTAATTCACAGGCGTATGAACAACATTTGCTAACAGAAAAACAACATAATTTCGAAAAAGCATTGCCTGAGCATCTTGCAGAACAAGCTGATCGCACTATGAAAGATGTTTACATGCTTGACATGCTAGGGCTGACTAAACCTGTTTTAGAAGCTGAAATTGAAAACAAGATGGTCAATAAAATTAAAACGGTCATGTTAGAGTTTGGCTATGGGTTTGCCTTTATCGGTAATCAATATCGAATCGCAGCAAAAGGCAATGAATATTTCGTTGATTTATTATTTTACAACCGCCGCTTAAAGTCATTAGTGGCAATGGAAATTAAAAAAGGAAAATTTCAACCGGAATATGCAGGTAAGATGAATTTCTATTTAAACTTGCTGGATGATTACGTGCGCGAACCTGATGAGAACCCCTCTATTGGTATTATTTTATGCTCGAAGCGTGACCGTTTTGAGGTGGAGTATGCTTTGCGTGGCATTGATAAACCTGTTGGCGTTTCAGAGTTTCGCTTAACCCGAACACTACCAGCGGAATTAAGTGATAAGTTGCCTAATCCTGATGAATTAGAAAGTGAAATATTGAAAGAGTTGGGAGTGTTACATAATGAGAAGGAGCTTTTGGAAGATAATATAGTGCTATAATTAAATTGACATTTAAAAATTTATATATGCCAAGGAGGGACGTATGAAAATTCAATCGTGTGGGTGTGCGCAGGTAAAGTCTTTTGAAAAATATATTGCTGATTTAGTAGGTTTATTTGATTATTCTGATTTTTCCCCAGAGAATAGTGATCGTTTGTATGAAAAATTTGAATCAGTTTTTAATAAAACAACACCCTATTGGGAAAAGTCTGAGACTGACCATTCTTGGTACGTCATTAAGTTTAAAAAATATGGTAATAACCGTAAACAAGTGTTATTAAAATTTACTTTTCTCCCTCGAAAATTGTTATTGGAATTAGTAGATGAAAATTTGCAGTCATTACATGAAAAAGATGAAATATCTTTCTCAGAAATGTGGAAAGATCATGCTATTTTGCTTTCAAAAGTAACGATGCTTATAAGAAAAGGATTAACCTCAGCGGAAGAGCTAATAACATAAATTATTCTCTGTTATTAAATTTGTACCGAAACCTATAAGCTGAGGTGCTAGACTCAACTTATAGGCGTGGTGCCTATACGATCAGTCATGCTTTTCTAGCTGCTCCGGTAATTGACATTTATCTCTTCTAAGAGCTAAAAAAACTAAAAGCCCTCGGGATCGGTATTCCCGCTATTTAGTATGGGAATACGTACTGCCGAGGGCATTATTGATGTTAACTATAAACATATTAATGTTA
>Ga0206943_1162_pt1 | contig 16210 bp, 18 predicted proteins | sample Alteio_BWOrgHeat_7_FD_153243 | JGI IMG/M metagenome (GOLD analysis project Ga0206943, IMG submission 153243) | Enriched cells from forest soil in Barre Woods Harvard Forest LTER site, Petersham, Massachusetts, United States -... | ecosystem: Environmental > Terrestrial > Soil > Temperate forest > O... | reverse complement strand
TATTAGACATTTCTCTTCTCCAAATTTGGGTTAAGCCTCCACGTATCTCAACTGCCAACCCTCCATAGAAGCAGGGCACCCAGCAGTGGCTCATGATACGTGTGTGGGGTTAGTTAAATCTATTGCTAATCAAAGCCCGCCTTTATACCATAGATCATTGTTTTCAACAATAAGAGTCTGTCAAAAATGGCCATGGATATTACAATTAAGACCCCTGATGAAATTGCAAAAATGCGTGTGGCTGGACGTCTGGCGGCAGATGTGCTGGAAATGATTGAGCCCTCTGTCCGTCCCAATATCACTACGGATGAGTTAAATCAGCTTTGCCATGATTTTATCGTTAATAATCAAAAAGCTATCCCAGCGCCATTAAATTATCGTGGTTTTCCCAAGTCTATCTGCACCTCAGTCAACCATCAAGTGTGCCATGGTATCCCTGGAGCCCGTAAGTTATCGGAAGGCGACATTGTCAATATAGACGTCACCGTTATTAAAGAAGGGTATCACGGTGATACCAGCAAAATGTTTGTAGTTGGGAAACCATCCATTCTGGCAGACCGGCTCATCAAAATCACTCAGGAATGTTTGTATCTGGGTATAGATCAGGTCAAACCAGGCGCTCATTTTGGCGATATTGGCGCTATCATTCAAAACCATGCTGAAAAAAACCGTTTTTCTGTCGTACGAGAATATTGCGGGCATGGTATAGGAAAGATTTTTCATGAAGCACCGAATGTGTTGCACTATGGACAGCCTGGCACAGGCGAAGAATTACTACCAGGGATGATTTTTACTATTGAACCGATGATTAATGCAGGGAAACGATTTGTGAAATTATTGCCGGATGGCTGGACAGTAGTGACTAAAGATCATAGCTTGTCAGCGCAGTGGGAACATACGATTTTAGTCACGGAAACAGGATTTGAAGTATTGACTAAAAGATCGGATGAAAGATTTTGATAGCGGGAGAGCAAGCATTGTAACTCAGCGCTCGCAACAGTAGCCTCGCCTCTTGCAAGAGAGACGTGGAATATAATATGAGTTATTTTTAATGCCGAGATTATTTATGCTGCATTCTTGATGACTGCTTTGCTTCTGCCTTTTGCATTATTTTATTTATTTCATATCGTACTCTAAGTATATGCTCAGGCTGTTTATGATGCGGACCATGGCATTGCAAAATTAATTTTTCTAATAGCTTGCATTGCTCCAGTGGCATTAAACTTGGATTGTTTCTTAATTTTTTTTCAAAGACTTTTGCAAAATCTTTATCCATTAAAAGTGGAACATAAGAAAGAAGCTGCTTCTGCGTTAATGGTTGACTAGACCTTTTCTGGTCATTTAACTGATCTTTTGCCTGTTTAAGCATATGCTTCCATGCTTCGGGGTGTACATGCAGGCTACTCTCTGGAAGCAGAGTTAACTTCCAGTTAGGCCCTTCTTTTCTAAGAGTATATGTTTCACGGTATTGAAAAGGATTTTGCTTCATTTCTTCATACTCAGTACGATCAGAGTCTAAGAATCTATGATGTGATACAGGTTTCCAGGTACTGGTAATGATTAATGAAGAATCCTCAGCTCTGCTAATAGAAAAACTTCCCAAAGCACTACCTGACTCGATAAGCAAGGGAGCAGTAACACCTGTACTCAACAATAATGGACCTGCATTGATTGCGCCACCTTGCATCAGCTCTCCTTTTATCGTAGTACTTATTGAGAGAATCATATCAACTTCTTCTGATGTTAATTTTAACTCAGGCATTTTTTCCTGTATGTCAGCTTTATAGTCCTTGAGCTCTATGCCTCGCAATTGAATTTTCTTACCTTGAATTTCCCATGTTAAGCGACTCAAATCACCCTTTATTTCATCAACCTGTTCTTTATTCTCAAACGATTTTTTTATCATATCAGGAGTAATAGCAATAGGCATGCCATGTTCGCCCATCTTCCTTTGCGGACTACTCTCTTCGAAGAAATCACAGCACTCAATAAAAAAAGTAGATGGAAAAGGGACTGTGATGTAATTTGCTTCTATACCTTTTTGCTGTAACTTCTGTACAGATTTTATTAAATCACTTTCTTTTTCCAAACCATACCGCGTTTGTCCTTTTACCATTTTATTACTAAAGTAAGTACCGACAAATCCAGCAAAAGTAACTCCACCACCAATGCCCACGACGGTAGTCAAAGAAAATCCAGCAGCAACAGCAAGCGCTTCTGCACCTAACACAGTAGCAAGTAAACTACTGCCACCAGAAGGAATAGCTAGCAATAGACCAGCAGCCACCAACGCAATGCCACCTAGCATAAGCAATGCGCTACCCAATTGTTTCCAGCGAGATTTTTTATTCAATTTTTCCGCAATTACGCCTAACCTGGCAACATGATTAGCATATGTACGTGGGTTAGATTCTGGTCCCTGTACCACGTGAGTCGCCTCGCGTAATATTCGAATTAAAGTGCCTATGTCTTGAGGCTTAACGCTACCTTTTATTTTTTCTACTTCCGCAAGAACCGTCAATCCTGTTTGCTGCATTGGATTATCAGCTTTGAGTTCCTCACAGACTTTTTGTAGCTTTGCATATGCAGCATCATATTGCATATTAGCCACAGAAGATGGCTTTGCTATGATTCTCTTTAATGTTGCTTTTTCAACTTTATTTTCTTTATTAGTCTTGGCGCTTTTTAAATACATGGCCTTATCAGTATCTGGAGAATACAAATTGTCATAATCAATCAAAGCTGTTTTACCGCGCGAATCGTTTTTACACCCTGGCGACCCACCAACCACATGCGCATTGATTTCAGCTGAATTGCGACCCTTAGCTCTTGTAGCTTCAACAATATCTCCTTTGCGTGGATCTTTCTCTAACTTAAACTCTTTTTCCCTATAACACTGCCTGACCCATTCTTGACTGGCATATTCAGATTCAGTTTCTGATCTGTCCTGACCACTCATGCAGCCGACGAGCTCAAACACCCTTTCTTGTTTTTTTCCTCTAATAGTAACAGACACCTGCGCTGCTCGTCGGTAACGCTCTGCCTGATTAGATGGCGTAGGATGAACAGAAGGCCTGTCCTTTGCATCCACCATCCCAGATAAGTCCAAACGTCGATGTGTTCCATCCCAATTACAAGGAACATAAGAATAATCCATGTTCCCGCCTGCACTATCTCGAGTTGCTCTTACTACATGACCCAATACAAAACCTTGCTTTTCCATGGGGGAATCCGTTACTAAACAAGTATAATGCATTTTTACGCTTTCTTTTAACTCCTTGACGTCTTCTGGAGACAAATCTGGATTTTCAGACAACAGTTTGGTTATAATAAATTGCCGAATTTGCTCCATATTATCACGCATACTTTTTTGAATTCTTGCATCGTTTTCACCATCACCCACATAAACTGGCGCAGCACTGCGAGCAAAAGATTGCGCCTCTATTTCACCTTTTCTAATTAAAGGATTATCATGAGCTTCCTGATCTGTTACATCAAACACCAACTCATTTGTCACAAAAAAAGCATTTTTTGCACCATATAAATGTGTTTTACGAGTTTGCGCACCTAACATTCTGTCATCCATCGCTGCCAACTCAGCAAAGTAACTGTTAGCAACTTGCATTGCCATCTTTTGGCTAGTTTGAAAAGTCATTTCTTCGCCGGTAGGAAATAGAACTGTCTTGCGCATCTCTCTTTTGATCGCTTGCTTTTGTTGTGGTAACTTTCTAGCAATAGGATCTTGAGTAACACGATGCAATACTTTATTGACCGCGTCATAGGTAACAGTCACTAGAGAGGGTATGGGGTCTAACAAAGAAGATAAATTGCGATAATGAAATAATAGTTCTTCATAATCTTTTTTACTAGAACAACCTTCATCCAAATTAGCCTGATGCAAAACTTCACACAGCGTCTCGGTATTAAAACTTTCTTCCATTTGGCGTATTTTTTCTCTAAATTTTTCTGATTTTTCTTTTGCAGTAAGCGCTTTATTTTCTGGCAATGGAGAAACACCCTCTTCTCTCAGTTTTTCAAAATCTTTCTTTAATTTTTCCCTTAATTCAGTAAGAGCTATTTTTTGCGCTGCTGAACATTCGCTACTACCAACCATTTCTTTAAGAGCATGATCAATTCCACGTAATCGCCCCAGGCAACGCAAAAGCATATTATTCTGCTCAATCACGTTTTGATCCACTGTAGAATCCGATATTTCTTTTGCAGCTTGTGCATTACGAATAATGGCAACACCTGTGGGATAGGCTTTGTCTTCTTTCTTTTCACGAACTATACCATATTGAGCATCAATAGCCGTGCGAAGTTGATGGTCAATAGCAGAATACTCATTCTCTTCTTTTTCTTCAGCTTGTCTGCCTCTTAAGATAGAAAGCATGCTCCAATTCCTCTAAAAAATGATTAGAATTATCATTGCCCGCAACAAGTATAGGATGAGAAAAAAGCCAACCGTTTATTTAACTTAAGTATAGGCAATATATTAGTATTTTGTGGGGAGCGCATAAAACAGCGCAAATATTAGATCCTCATTTTAAATAACTCTAATTAAATCAAACAATAAAGGATCGCATAGCTTAGTAGCAATCTCTCCCACAAGGGGAGAGATTGCTACTAAGTAAGTGCAGAATAGAATAGATACGCATTATTAACGAAAAAGTATTAACTTCCAAAAGTAAAAGTATATAACTCTAGTCCAGCAGCTGAAGGGATTAATTGCAAAATAGCATTATCTACATTGCTGAGCTTGATAACATGATAAAGTCTATGTTTATTAATGATAATCTGGCTATTCACCACATCACCTCCTTTTTTAGTAGTAACAGGCCCGCCATTCAAAAGCATTTTTACATTAATATCTAATCCATATGAACTGCCCATCACAACATAGACCTGTTGTGCATTAAAATGAATCTTAATTGCTGCACCAGCCTGTGCTGAAATAATTTTATCACTCTGTATTATCCAATCACCCTGCAATGCCCAGTCGTTTGTTGCCAGTTTAACTGGAAAAGTATATTGCGCTTTATTATTAAGTATCATTTGTTCAGGACTCATAAAATGATCTGCGCGTTCATAACCTAAATACGTTTCAGGGGTTTGTCCAGCTTGATTTTTTTCTATACTTGGGCTACCAGGCAACACATTTGTCTTGATACCAAGTAAATAGCGAATATTATTTTCAGTGACTTCATATTCACCTTCTCCAAAATGGAGATACACTACATCACCATTTTTATTAATTAAATAATGCGCTGGCCAATATTTATTTTGAAAGTTACGCCATGTTTTAAATTGGTTATCAAGCGCTACCGGATAATGAATACCATATTTAATAACAGCGCTCCTAACATTCGCGACATATTTTTCAAATTCAAATTCAGGTGTATGCACACCAATAATTTCAAAACCATATTTGTGATATTTTGCATACCAATCATTTAAATAAGGAATAGTACGAATACAATTAATACACGAGTAAGTCCAAAAATCGATAAGTACTACTTTACCTTTTAATTGCTTCAGTTGTAACGGAGTAGAGTTAAGCCAGTCACTTATCCCTTCTATAGGAGGTGCTGCATAAGGGTATGCCACTCCTTTTACCATTATCGCTTGTTGCTGGTTTTGCGCTTGTGCCAATGCGGGTGATATGCCTTCACCATAAATCATATAAAACACTGCAGCAATGATAATGGCACCTAGTATTTTTCGTAATAACATGGCATGGATTTTAAAAAAATTGACTCTAGTCATGACTTTTCTGCCAAATAAAACAATGACTAACATAGGAACAGCCGCTCCGATACCAAAGGATAACACTGTTAAAAAACTAGTAACTGTCGTTTCCTGAATAACTGTTTGCACTATCACTGCGGCTAATATTGGCCCTGCGCATGGTGTCCAAACAATGCCTACCAGACAGCCAAACAATACTCCACTGACCAAGCCGCCTTGTGGATTATTTGCCACAGTAAAAGTAGATCCTATATTGGCTAATCGCCGTAGGCCTTGAGTCAATTTTTCGGTGAGATAGGTGGACAACATAATGACACCCAATAATACGAGTAAAATATAAGAGACGTGGCGAATGAGTGTTAAGTCTATGCCGGTATATTGCACAAGTTTACGGGAGAAGAAAGTAAAAAAAGCAAATGCGAAGACAAACCCTATAATGATACCAAAGGGGCGTTTTTTGCTGCCGGTGAGTGAGCCAGATAAAATAATAGGTAGAATGGGTAAAATACAGGGTGAAATAATTAAAGCAAATCCTTCGATAAAAGCTAAAGCAATATTAAGCAAATCATTTTGCATCCTCGCGCTCCTTCAATAACGCATGATTAAGTGATTTGTATCCTACATTTCGCAATTCATTATAGATTAATTATTACCCACCAATAATAGCTACAAGCTTCTTAACAAGCAAAAGTAACAGTAAAAACTTGCTTTCACGCTCCATCATTCTTACACTTTTCATCCGTTATGAAAACTCAGGAGAATCGCCATGACACATGTGTTACCAAAATTACCTTACGCAATGAATGCACTACAACCCACTATTTCACAAGAAACCTTAGAATATCACTATGGCAAACATCATCAGGCGTATGTGAATAATCTGAATAACTTAATTAAAGATACAGAGTTTGCTAATGCATCATTAGAAGATACTATCTTGAAATCGAGTGGTGGCCTATTTAATAATGCTGCACAAATTTGGAACCATACATTTTATTGGAATTGCCTGACACCTGATAGTGCACGTGAGCCTAGCGGTAAATTGGCTGACGCTATTATTAAGACGTTTGGTTCATTTGATGAGTTTAAAAAACGTTTTAGCCAAACAAGTATTGCTACCTTTGGATCTGGTTGGGGATGGTTAGTCAAGAATACCCAAGGTGAGCTAGAAATTGTGAGTACCAGTAACGCAGGCACACCGATGACACAAAAGCAAAAAGCATTGTTGACTTGTGATGTGTGGGAGCATGCTTATTATATTGATTATAGAAATGCACGACCCACCTATGTGGAAAAATTTTGGGATATTGTAAATTGGGATTTTGTAGCAGAGAACTTTGCTTAATATGCAGTAGCCTCTCCCGCAAGGGGAGAGGCTATACTAAGCAGCAAGCAAATCATTATCAGCTACTTTTTTTACCGCCCGACACTGCTTTTTGAATTTCTTGACCGCTATTTTCCATATCCTTACCAAAACCCTGAACTGTATTATTACAGCCAGTAGTAAACAACGCACAAATAACGCCAGCCAGAATCATCTTTAAATAAACTTTCATGATTTCTCCTATACTTGTAACGATTTTTCTAATAACTCAATTTGCGCTTGTAATTTTTCGATTTGATCCATCAAGTCCATAGCTAATGCAGCACCAGCCATATTTATTCCTAAATCATGCTGTAAACGCAACACCCGTTGAATACGCTGTAAATGCCTGGTATCAAAACGCCAAGTTTCGAGCGCAATACCTTTAGGCTCAAGCGTGCCGTACTCAATTAATTCGCAAATAAAATCGGGGGTAATATGACAAGTTTCACATAATTCTTCAAGGCTAAGCTCAGGCTCAGCTTCAATTGCAATAATAGTCAGATCTTTTTTAACCATCCCTTACCCCTTCTAGAATAAATTTTTCCGTGGATCTAATGGCATTTCTTTTGCCATTTTTCCATATAAGGCACGTTCAGTCTCTGTATTTGCAGGTGGGATATAAACTTGCAATATAACGTATTGGTCGCCCGGTATAGGTTTCCCAGGTAATCCACGCCCTTTTAAGCGCAACTTTTGACCTGCCTGTGCGCCTGGAGCAATTTTTATTTCTACTGGACCACCTAGAGTAGGCACAGTCACTTTAGCACCTAAAGCAGCTTCCCATGGCACAATCGGCAAGGTTAAATAAATATCACGGCCTTGTAAGGTAAACACCCGATGAGGCTGAATTTCCATTTCCAGATACAAATCGCCTGACGCGCCACCGCCAGCACCAGGAGTACCTTGTTTAGCTAAACGTAACTGTTGGCCTGTAGTGACGCCAGAAGGAATGGTAATCTTGAGCGCACGAGTTGAGTGACGCAAGCGACCTTGCGCATCCACTTCAGGTACTTGTAACTGTACTGTTTTGCTACCACCATGAAATGCATCTTCCAGGCTGATAGTCATTTTGGCATGCTCATCGCGTCCTTGTTGCTTAAAGGGTGCACGCTGCTGATGCCCCCCACGAGCTCCACCCTGGCGAGCCTGGCCAAAAATGGCTTCAAAAAAATCACTAAAACCACCCAAGCCTTCACCTTCATTAGCAAATCCAGCACCGCCACCGCCAAAACCTGAAAAACCTTGCCAGTCTGGTGGCGGTCGAAAATCCTGACCATTTTTCCATTGGCTACCTAGTTGATCGTAGGCTTCACGCTTTTTAGAATCTTTTAAGACTTCATAGGCTTCTTGTACTTCCTTAAAATGCTCTTCGGCATTTTTTTCTTTGCTGACATCAGGGTGATATTTGCGGGCTAATTTACGGTAAGCGCGTTTTATTTCATCGGCAGTTGCAGTACGAGGTACGCCAAGAGTAGTGTAGTAATCTTTAAATTCCATAAATCTGTTTATTCCGGTAGCCGCACAACAAGCACATCACATTTTGCGCCATGCAAAATAGCATTGGCTGTCGAGCCCAATAGCAAAGATAAACCATGACGTCCATGGCTACCACACACAATCAAATCAGCGCCAATATCTTGTGCCACAGCGTGAATTTTCGATTTAGTGGGACCTACCTCTATCCATTGATCTTTTTTATCAACTGCTAAAGCTTGGCCGATTTTAGCTAATGCAGTTCTTGACTCTTCAATTAATTGCCCTTCAATATCTTCAATGCCCAAGTAGGCATAACTATAGCCAGGCATTGGCTCAACCACGTGAATCAAGCTGAGCTTTGCGCCAGTATAACCACGGATACTACGCACTTTTTTTAGAATAAATTCTGCCTCATCGGATAAGTCAGTTGCTAACAAGATGTGTTTATACATAATAGTCGTCCTTATATTTAACCCAATGTAACTACTTACTCCTGCTTAGAACTTCCCTCTCCCGCACTCAAAATCAGTTTTCTAGCATCATTGATGAGCGGGAGAGAGAAGTTCTAAGCAAGAGTTAAGTAGTTACAATCCAATTATAACTCACCCTCGCTTATAGCTTTAGCTTCTCCCCTGTGCGGAAAAAACGCCGTCAAAAGCAATTTACCATCCCAAGTCAAGCTTTCGCAGTCGCCTTCGAAAATACTAGATGCGAATCACTCAAAGTCACTTTGATCACATCTCCCGGCATAAATTTACCGGACAATATCGCTTGCGCTAGCGGATTCTCTACATGCTGCTGAATTGCACGCTTTAACGGCCTTGCACCATACACAGGATCATACCCCGCAGCCGCTAAATAATCCAATGCTTCATGTGTCACCGTTAAACCAAACTCCCGCTCTGCCAAGCGCGCTCGGACGCGGTTAATTTGAATATCTGCAATGCGGCGGATCTGTTCTTTGTCTAGTGGATGAAAAACAACAGTCTCATCAATACGATTGATAAATTCAGGACGGAAATGTTGCCCCACCACACTCAAGACAGCTTCTTTCATTTTAAAATAATCACCTTGCTGACTTGAAATTTCCTGAATAAGCTCCGAACCTATATTAGATGTCATGACTACAACCGTATTGCGAAAATCAACAGTACGGCCATGGCTATCTGTCAAACGGCCATCATCTAATACTTGAAGCAATATATTAAATACATCATGATGCGCTTTTTCTATTTCATCTAGCAAAATAACAGAATAAGGTTTACGGCGTACTAATTCTGTCAGATAACCACCCTCTTCATAGCCTACATAACCAGGAGGCGCCCCTACTAAGCGCGCAACTGAATGTTTTTCCATAAATTCTGACATATCTATACGAATAACAGCCTCTTCTGTATCAAACAAGAAACTTGCTAACGCTTTACAAAGTTCAGTTTTGCCAACGCCTGTGGGACCCAGAAATAAGAAAGAGCCAATGGGTCGATGAGGATCAGAAAGACCGGCACGCGAACGACGTATCGCATTACAAACGGCGGTAACAGCCTGACTTTGTCCAATGATACGTTTATGCAAAGCATCTTCCATATTCAGTAATTTTTCTTTTTCACTTTCCATCATTTTGGAAACAGGGATATGTGTCCACTTAGAAACAACTTCAGCGACTTCTTCTGCGGTGACCTTATTACGTAACAATTGTGTCTCCCCCTGCTCTGCTAATGCAGCAGCTGCTAATTGTTTTTCTAACTCTGGAATACGGCCATATTGTAGCTCAGCCATACGAGTTAAATTACCGGCACGACGTGCTGTCTCAAGCTCCAAGCGCGTACGCTCTAATTCACTTTTAATATTTTGCGCTCCTTGCAAAGAAGATTTTTCTGTTTTCCAGATTTCTTCCAGCCTTGCGCACTCAGCTTCAAGTTTTTTTAATTCACCGTCTAATTTAGTAAGCCGCTTTTTTGACGCTTCATCCGTTTCTTTTTTCATGGCTTCACGTTCAATTTTAAGCTGTATCACTTTACGATCGAGCTGGTCAAGCTCTTCTGGTTTGGAATCAATTTCCATGCGGATATTGCTAGCAGCTTCATCAATTAAATCGATGGCTTTATCAGGTAACTGACGATCAGAAATATAACGATGAGATAAAGTAGCAGCTGCGACAATGGCAGAGTCTGTAATTTCCACGCCATGATGTAGCTCGTACCGCTCCTTTAAGCCACGCAAAATTGCGATGGTATCAGGTACACTGGGTTCATCAACCAAAATACGCTGAAAACGTCGTTCTAATGCAGCATCTTTTTCAATGTATTGCCGATATTCATCCAGTGTTGTGGCACCTACACAATGCAATTCACCACGGGACAACGCGGGTTTCAGCATATTCCCCGCATCCATAGCACCTTCTGCTTTACCTGCACCTACCATGGTATGAATTTCATCTATAAATAAAATGATATTACCTTGTTGTTTTGCCAAATCATTCAAAACGGCTTTTAAACGTTCTTCAAATTCACCACGAAACTTGGCACCCGCAATTAAGGCACCCAGATCTAATGATAGTAAGCGTTTATCGCGTAATCCTTCTGGCACTTCCCCATTGACAATGCGTTGCGCCAAGCCTTCTACAATAGCTGTTTTACCAACACCTGGCTCACCTATTAACACAGGATTATTTTTTGTACGGCGCAATAACACTTGAATGGTACGACGAATTTCAGCATCGCGCCCTATCACAGGATCTAATTTACCTTGCTCAGCACGTGCAGTAAGATCAATAGTATATTTTTCCAAGGCACGTCGTTGATCTTCTGCATTAGGGTCTTGCACTCCTTGCCCACCACGTTCTTCATCTATCGCTTTTTCTATTGTTGCTTTAGTTGCGCCGGATTTACGTAAAATATCCCCTAAAGTGCCAGCATCTTCTACTGCAGCCAGTAGAAATAATTCACTTGAAACATATTGATCTTTACGTTTTTGCGCCAGTTTGTCTGTTACATTTAAAATACGATTCAACTCGTTGGAAATGTGCACTTCGCCTGGGGTGCCTTCTACTTGAGGTAGCTGATTAATAGCACTATCGAGCAAAGAACGAAGATTAGAGATGGCTACGCTGGCTTTAGTCAGAATAGGTCGAATACTACCACCCTCCTGATCAAGTAATGCTTTCATCAAATGGATTGGCTCGATAAAGGCGTGGTCACGGCCTACGGCCAATGATTGAGCATCCGCTAAAGCAGCTTGGAATTTACTGGTCAACTTATCCATGCGCATGAATAAATACCTCTAAAAGTTATTGATATCACTCAGTATAGGTATATAGGTAAGGGCAGTTCAGTAAAATACAAGGATAGCACATCAAGGAAAAAAATTATTATGAAAATTCCAAAATTCTCTATAATTAAATATGACCATAGGAATAAATCTATGAAAATGCCACCTTACTTCATTCAAGCAGACGCTTTTAAAGCAAAATACTTAGACGTAATGGACCAGGTGAATGAGAAACATATTAGCATCATCACCAAACATGACAAAGCAGTTGCCAGACTCGTGCCTATTGATGAAGCACCCATCGATTGTTTTGGCTGTCTTAAAAACAAGATCACTATACATGATGATATCATTAAGCCCATTCGAAAAAAATTAACACCACCATATAACAGAACATCATCGGTATTGCTGCTATTTCTTTATGGGAGCTTGGGATGATCCTGCAGACCGTCTTATTACTGCAACTGCACGTGTAGAAGGCCTTATTTTACTCACAAGAGACACAAAAATTTGGAGTATAGCCAGAAAAAATATGTTTCTGCATTACAAGCGTAAATCTACGTGAAGACATAGGCTTTTCTGATAGACGCTAAGACACTACACAGCGCTTGCTTGATCTATCTTCCTTGCTTGCAGTACTACCATCATTTAGTTGAAAATATTTTTGCACGACTTAAACACTTTCGTGCGATAGCAACACGGTACGATAAATTGAAAAGAAATTACGCATCAATGGTGGTTTTGGCGTGCGGATTTATGTGGTTGCCGATTTCAATCCTTTTTTAATAAGTTGGGATTTATAATAACCGGTTAGATTGTATCATCTTTTTAGAGTTTTTCAGCAACAAATATCCGAGGAGAGCCAAACCTTAACGAGGTAGCGACACACTCGCATGCTATCATTGTTATTTAACAGCATTATAATTGTTACAATCAAAGGAATATAATTAGTACTATGAAAATAAAGAATATCTCTTATTTAGCACATATGCTGGTGATTTTTTTAATCTCAGTCCTACTTGCTTCTGGCACATTTGCATTTAGTGACGTTGTGCGTCATGTTTATTATGGGAAAAATTGTTCGTTACAAGGAGGCAAAAAAAATTGTGATGGTTGGAAAATAAAAATTAATGTGCCTCAACAGGATTTTGTAGGACAGCCTGGTGCTGAGCTTAGGTATACTGCTGATGCTGGGAAAAATGAGAAAAAAGACGGAGAGATAGGATTTTCAATAGGAGCAGGGATAGGTGGGATGGCTGCAACGGCTATGCCGGGTATACTCTCGGGTTTATCGGTATTGGGGGTCATGGTAATAGTTTGTTCATCAATAGGTATGCTAGTAGGTATGGGCACGGATTTGATGGATTCGAAGTCGAATGAGGAAGGCCATATTTGTATCAAAGACCCTTGGGGGATTGAAAGATGTTGGCCTATTTCAATATGGTTTGTATGCTATATAGAGCATGATGGGCCAACGGGTAACATTCTATTAAACAATCCTGATGATGGCGATATAACTATTAACGGTTCCTCATGGCTCTCCCCCAACTAAGGGGGCTTTTAATCAGGGGCAAATTCTAAATAGAAGTGCAACAGTCAAAAATGCTGTATATTCATGCTCTTGGGGAACTTGAATAGCAATGGAGACTGTCGCATGGGTGATTATACTCATTTGTCGATTTCAGATCGACGTCGTTTTTATATTTTACTAGAAATGAAGTTACCGATAACTGAAATAGCTAAGAAGTTGTCTAAACATAGATCGACCCTCTATCGAGAGCTTAATCGCAATAGCGAACCAGAGGGGTACTTTCCTAAGATAGCTCAATTAAAAACCCAAGCACGAGCCAAGGAAAAGCATCCAAGCAAACTACAAACAGATGGGGTGCTACGTGACTATGTTGTGAAGAGTTTAAAAAAAGGTTGGAGCCAGGAACAAATTTCTGGCTGAATGAAATACCACAAGTTAAGTTTTTATGTGTGCCATGAATCAATTTATCAGTTTGTCTATGAATCAAAAAATAAGGAACTTTATTATTGCTTATCCTATAAGAGAGCCCAAAGACAAAAACGCTATAGCAGACAAAAAAGCCCTTGTAGATACGGTAAAATTCGCTTAATTACAGAAAGGCCAGAAGATATTATGGCAAGAAAACGTTTCGGACACTGAGAAGGCGACCGTTACAAACGCCTCAAATAGCAGAACAATGCACAACGGAGCACAGCTCACTCCCGCAAAAGTCCCGCAAGAATAAACGCAAATATGCAAACTTATTATGGTAAGATCTTCTTTATTATAGAACGAGGTAATTTATGAAACTATCAAATAATTTTCTTACGATTGTCTTAGCAATTGGCTACTTATTTTTATCAACACCCGCTGCTTATGCTATTAATGATTATACAGCTGCTTATAAAAACCAGAGAGGATCTGTTATAAGATTAAATTTTCACCCTGGAAGTAAAGCCAATGAAGGAACGCTAGATGGAACCGTGACCTTATCTGATGGTAATAATGCAGCATATAGAGTATCTGGGTTTTATAATGACAACGTAATGGCTGTTACAATTAATTTTTCCCAATCAAAGCAAGTTACCGCAATGATAGGCCATTTTATGGATAATAAAACTAAGATAGAGACTCTATCGTTAGATGCCTTACAAACGAAAAACCTTTCTACTACAGACTGGAATTCAACTACGATTCGAACAAGTTCCTATACTAAACTTTAATATTTTCATTCAATAGGTTTGCCCGGCAGTGTATGAGTGTGTGGCAAATTATCTTTCCACTCTTGAGGCAATTTTTCCTTACCAGCTTCGTCGAGTGAAACTAGGTTTTCTTGACACGTTTGCCACGCATCAGGAAACCCTTGCCACCAACGCATGGTAACTGGATCAGGAATCGCTTCAGGTAATACCTCTAAGTTAATACTAAACGTAGATAACAAAGTTTTATCTGCGAGATAAGCCGCAGACCCAATACTCAGCATGGAATTTTTACCTGGGACTTCACCATCTACTTCAATATCGGTGCTGACATAAACCTCTCTGGAGGTCAGAGAATCCTTACTTTCTACACGATAATAATCACGTATTTGCATACCTAACTTCACATAAAATTTCACTTCTCACATATCTTAAGCCTAACACAAAATTGGTAAAGTCTTTTTATATTGACAAACAAATTCATTATAGATTTTGAGCATGTCTTAAATAGGCAGCAAGTTTATTTTTATTCATTTTCCCTTTTGAAATTATTTTAATTTTTTTGGCATCAAGCAACACACTAGTATGATGACGCGCCCATACGGCATGAAATAATGTTCCATTAATATAAACATGGTTTCCATTTTCCATCATTTTCCAATCTTCATCATTTTGCAAAACAAGCTGAATAATCGATATATTACTTTCAGGTTCATCATTACCAATTTGAACATTAGAGGATAATTTCACATCTATTGGCTTGTCTAATATCAAGTAAGCGCCTATCTCCTTTTTATCGCCCTTCCTAATACTTAGATAATTAGGGGGGCCAGGAACTGTTAAAATTGCAATCCTGCCTGATAACTCAGAAATTTTTGGCTCAAAATAAACCGTTTGATTTTTCGCTAAGGAAATCGGTGGAATGAAAAATAAAAGCAATATAAGCAATCTAATAAACCACACCTATCTTTTCCTCATTAGTTTGTACTTGCGAGATACGTTCTTGATTAAGAGCTTTATTGTGATCTTTAACTACCAACTTCTCAAGACTATTATTAATAGAACTTCCCATTCGAGCGCGAAGATAGCCATGACCTTGTGAAGAACGACAAACAATCAGATCCAATTTTCCCTGCTTGGTTAAAGCGATACATTCTTTTTTAGAAGCCCAACCCTTCGTTTTCACATTTAAATTGTGAATTCCTGCTTCATCTTTATGAACTTGGATCACTGGAAAAACTTCGACAATACTACCCTCTTTATAACCTTCCATTCTTTCGATAGCATGCCAAAGTTTATCGAATTCATCAGGCGTAAAGTCTTTAACTTTTTTATCGTCATTAACGCCCGTTGCATCGTGAAGAATTTTTCGATACTTTTTAATATCATTTCCGTCATTTGCTGGAGCATAATACTTCACCATATCATCAATGGATGGATTCTCCATACGTGCTCAGCAAGCAATCGAGTAATGCTGCATGGCCATTTTCATAATCAGGAAATATAGCAAAGCTTTGAGTTTTGCTTACTTTTGCGCGGCCTATTTGATTATGTAAAGCAGAACAAAGCACAATAAAGCACAAACCACTCCCGCAAAAATCCTGCAAGTTAGTACTGCCACCAGCCATTCCTCTATGGTTATTT
>Ga0206943_1161_pt1 | contig 16234 bp, 13 predicted proteins | sample Alteio_BWOrgHeat_7_FD_153243 | JGI IMG/M metagenome (GOLD analysis project Ga0206943, IMG submission 153243) | Enriched cells from forest soil in Barre Woods Harvard Forest LTER site, Petersham, Massachusetts, United States -... | ecosystem: Environmental > Terrestrial > Soil > Temperate forest > O... | reverse complement strand
TTGCCCCACAGGGCTTATACAGTTGATGGTAATGTTTACTACAACGGTAAGTTGCTGATTGAAAAAGCAGCCGTAGCTTAACTAATTTTCTGCAATGAAAATTGGCTTAGATATTATGGGCGGTGATTTTGCTCCCAAAGCAACAGTTTTAGGGGCAATTTTGGCTTATAAGGAAATTCCCGGATCAAAGCTGGTACTCATTGGAGATAAAGAAGCCGCTGTTAAAATAATAACGGATAACGGCCATGATCCCGATCATTTCGAGTTTGTACACACAACCGAGGTTATTGGTATGGGCGAACATCCTACTAAAGCCATTGTTCAAAAACCCGACTCAAGTATAAGTGTAGGTTACCAAATGCTGAAGGAAGGGCAAATTGATGCTTTTTCATCGGCAGGAAATACCGGGGCTATGCTGGTTGGCGCTATGTTCAGCGTTAAAACTATACCCGGCATTTCAAGGCCGGCAATTACTACTATTGTACCCAAACTGAAAGGCGGTTTGGGTATTTTGTTGGATGTAGGCGCCAATGCCGACTGCAAGCCCGATAATTTAGTACAGTTTGGCTTGCTTGGCAGTTTGTTTGCCGAGTTTATCTACGATATAAAAAATCCCCGCGTTAGCTTGGTCAATATTGGCGAAGAGGAAGAAAAAGGTAATTTACTTTGCCAGGCTGCCTACCCGCTGATGAAAGAAGCCGGTCAATTTAACTTTGTTGGTAATGTGGAGGGGCGCGACTTATTCTCAGACCTGGCCGATGTATTTGTTTGCGACGGTTTTACCGGCAATATTATACTGAAACTTGCTGAATCATTTTATGTGATCACCCTTAAAAAGGGGGTAAAGGACGAGTTTTTTAACAAATTTAACTATGAGCAATATGGGGGCAGCCCTATATTGGGCATAAATGCGCCTGTTGTTGTAGGCCACGGTATTTCAAATCCCGAGGCTATAAAAAACATGGTGCTTTTATCAAAAAATATGATTGAAACCAACCTGGTTGATAAAATAAAGCAGGCTTTTCAAGAAACTAATTAAAACTATGGGTAAAATTCATGCCGCTATTACCGCTGTAAGCGGTTACGCACCGGAGTACATACTCACTAACGATGAGTTGTCGCACCTGGTAGATACCAACGATGAGTGGATAACTACCCGGACAGGTATTAAAGAGCGGAGAATATTAAAAGGCGAAGGTTTGGGCACATCAGACCTTGCTGTACCGGCTGCCTTAGACTTGTTAAAAAAACGGGGCGTCGGCGCTGACGAAATTGACCTGATCGTTTTTTGCACCACTACACCCGATATGCCTTTCCCGGCTACGGCTAACTTATTCGCGCATAAAATTGGAGCGGTAAACGCCTGGGGCTTTGATTTGCAGGCAGCCTGTTCGGGCTTTTTATTCGGCCTTTCAACCGGCGCGCAGTTTATTGAAACCGGTAAACACAAAAAAGTATTGGTTGTTGGCGCTGATAAAATGTCGTCGATAGTTGATTATCAGGACCGCGCAACCTGTATTATTTTTGGCGATGGCGCAGGATGTGCTTTGCTTGAACCTAATACTGAAGGCTACGGAATTCTTGATTCAATATCGAAAAGCGATGGTGCCGGCATTCCATTTTTACACATGAAGGCAGGCGGTTCAATGAAACCGGCAACTCACGAAACCATAGATGCCCGCGAGCATTACGCTTACCAGGAAGGTAAATCGGTATTTAAATTTGCCGTTACCAATATGGCCGATGTTGCTGCCGAGGTTATGGAACGCAACAACCTGCAGGCAGATGATATTGCATGGTTAGTGCCTCACCAGGCCAATAAACGCATTATTGATGCTACAGCGGCACGTACCGGTGTTAGCGAAGATAAGGTTATCGTAAACATTGAGCGGTATGGTAATACCACCAATGCTACTATCCCCCTGTGTTTATGGGAATGGGAAAGTAAATTTAAAAAGGGCGACAATTTAATATTGGCAGCATTTGGCGGCGGGTTTACCTGGGGGTCTATTTATTTGAAATGGGCCTATTAAAAATGTGCAAATGCGTGGATGTGCAGATATGCAAATGATTTTACGTGCCGGCAAACCAAATCTGAACATTATCAAATAATAGTTGTTTAATTACAATAAAAAATATTTAATTTAATAAAAACATCTGCACATTTGCATATCTGCACATTCGCATATTTGCACATCTGCACATTAACCAATAACTTAGATAAAAACTTTATCCAAAACCAATAACCCAACGTATGGATATTAAACAAATTCAGGATCTTATTCGCTTTGTCTCCAAATCAGGAGTTAATGAGGTTTCAATAGAACAGAAAGATTTTAAAATCACGATAAAAACCAACGAGGCCGTTGTACATACAGCCATGCCAGTTCAGCAACATATTGCTGTTGCAGCGCCGGTAGCAGCCCCTGTGGGAGCTATTGCCACGCCGGTTACAGCTGAACCTGCCGCTGCCGCTACAAATTATCTGACCATAAAATCACCTATGATAGGCACATTCTATCGTTCTTCAACACCCGATAAACCGCTTTATGTTAACGTAGGCGACGAGGTTAAACCCGGCACGGTAGTTTGTATAATTGAAGCCATGAAACTTTTCAATGAAATTGAATCAGAAGTTTCGGGCCGTATTGTGAAAATACTGGTTGATAACGCTTCGCCGGTTGAGTATGACCAGCCGTTGTTTTTGGTAGAACCTATTTAATTATATGATTACACCGATTTTTTGAGAGGATTACACTGATTTATCTGTGTAATCAAAATCTAATCAGTGAAATCAAAAAACTAAACGATGTTTAAAAAAATACTGATAGCTAACCGTGGTGAAATAGCCCTGCGAATTATTCGCACCTGTAAAGAAATGGGCATTAAAACAGTAGCGGTATATTCTACTGCCGATCGTGATAGCCTGCATGTGCGTTTTGCAGATGAGGCGGTTTGTATCGGCCCTCCCCCAAGTAAAGATTCTTATTTAAATATTCCTAATATCATATCAGCAGCCGAGCTGACCAATGCCGATGCTATACATCCCGGTTATGGCTTCTTATCTGAAAATGCTAAATTTTCGGGTATTTGCGCTGAATATGGTATCAAATTTATTGGCGCTACGGCAGCCCAGATCAATTCAATGGGTGATAAGGCTTCGGCCAAAGAAACCATGAAAAAGGCCGGCGTACCAATTGTGCCCGGTTCGGAAGGTTTGCTGCAAAGTGTAAAACAAGGCATTGATATTGCCAAAAAAATAGGCTACCCGGTTATACTAAAGGCTACTGCCGGCGGTGGCGGCAGGGGCATGCGTATTGTTTGGAAAGATGAAGAGTTTGAAAACGCATGGGATTCGGCGCGTGCCGAATCGGGCGCAGCCTTTGGCAATGATGGCATGTACCTGGAGAAATATGTTCAGGACCCGCGCCACATTGAAATACAGGTAGTGGGCGACCAATATGGCAAAGTTTGCCATTTGTCTGAACGCGATTGCTCTATACAGCGCCGTCACCAAAAATTAGTGGAAGAATCTCCTTCGCCATTTATGACAGAAAAACTGCGTAAAAAAATGGGCGAAGCTGCCATAAAAGGTGCAAAAGCTGTGAAATACGAAGGTGCCGGAACAGTGGAGTTTTTGGTTGATAAAGACCGCAACTTTTACTTTATGGAGATGAATACCCGCATACAGGTAGAGCATCCCGTAACCGAAGAAGTAATTAACTTCGACCTCATCAAAGAACAGATAAAAGTAGCGGCAGGCATACCTATCTCCGGTAAAAATTATGAACCCATGCTGCACGCAATAGAGTGCCGCATAAATGCCGAAGACCCTTTTAATAATTTCCGTCCGTCGCCGGGCACTATCACTAACTTCCACTCGCCGGGTGGCCATGGAGTACGTATAGATACCCATGTTTACGCCGGCTACACCATACCGCCTAACTATGATTCAATGATAGCCAAGGTGATATGTATGGCTCAGACCCGCGACGAAGCTTTAGCAACGATGGAACGCGCGCTAAGCGAATTTGTTATTGAAGGCGTAAAAACAACCATACCTTTCCATTTAAAATTGTTGCAGGACCCTAACTTCCGCGCAGGTAATTTTACCACCAAGTTTATGGAAACGTTTGACTACAGCGAATAACGGATATTAAAAAGCAAGCAACATTCCAGTAGTTAATTACCGGCATATTTTCAACAATGAGTGATAACAGGATAGTAAAAGCGATAAAGAATAAGGGTAAAAGCCTGGAGTCGGAGATGTCATTTTTTGGGCACCTGGAAGCCCTACGCTGGCATTTAATGCGATCGGCGCTTGCTGTTGTTGTATTTAGTGTTATCGCCTTTTGGAAATTCTCACTTATCTATAACGGCGTCATCATGGGGCCGTTCCACCCCAATACATTCTGGACTTTTAGGATGATGTGCCGAATAGGCGACTATTTTCACGCTGATGGCTTTTGTGTAACTAAAATAAATGCTACTTTAATAAGTACCGGGGTGGGCGATCAGTTTTTACTGCAGCTTAATTCATCAATAATGATAGGTATTATATGCGCTATCCCATACATTTTATGGGAGCTATGGCGTTTTATAAAACCGGCGTTGCATGAAAAAGAAATAAAAGCCGCAAGTGGTTTTGTTTTTTATGCCTCTGCATTATTTGTAGTAGGCATATTATTTGGTTATTATATCCTGGCTCCTGAATCTATTGCTTTTTTAGCTGATTACAGTGTTAGTCCTGATATCCATAATACATTTACTGTAGGTTCTTACCTTTCTATCCTTTCTACCGTAACCCTTATAACCGGCATCGTGTTTGAGCTGCCTATCTTTATTTATATCCTGGCAAGTATAGGCTTATTAACCGCAACGTTTATGCGTAAAACACGCCGTTATGCTATTGTGATAATTATGATAGTTGGCGCGATCATTTCTCCATCACCTGATATTTTAACAACTACCATTGCAACCGTTCCGCTGTTTATACTGTATGAGGTTGGTATTATGGTAGCTTCCGTTGTGGAAAAGAAACGTTTGAAAGCGCATGAAGACCTTATGGCTTCTTAAGTGCTAAGCGCGTTCAAATAATATCGAACATTCCAAATTCCTTCTCACAAAGTTTTTATCTTTGGCCCCATATTCCATATAAAAATTGGTTATGAAAAAGGGACTAAAAATTGCTATTGGCGCTGACCATGCTGGCTTTGATTATAAACAGGCATTGATAACAGCTGTATCGGCAACAAATGAGGTAAAAGACTTCGGCACCTATTCGGCAGCATCTGTTGACTATCCCGACTTTGCGCACCCCGTTGCCACAGCTGTTGAAAGCGGCGAATTTGATTTTGGCATACTAGTTTGCGGCAGTGCAAATGGCGTAGCCATCACCGCCAACAAGCATCAGGGCATACGCGCTGCTATTTGCTGGAACGAAGAACTTGCCGTATTGGCCCGCAGCCATAATAACGCCAATATTGTATGTATCCCCGCCCGTTTTATTACTGTTGAAGAGGCTGAAAAAATAGTCGCCACTTTTTTAACTACCGATTTTGAAGGTGGCCGCCACGCTAACCGGGTTAATAAAATGGCTTGTTGAGAGGGGTTAAAGGATAAAGCCGAAAGCTAAAAGGTCTTTTATTTTCCTGTAAAATATTGGCTATATTTAATAATCCTTGCTAACTATTCCTTATTTTTCATTTTTCCTAATCTCAACAAAAATGAAAAAAACTTTACTAACACTTTCTTTAGCCGGTTTTATGGCCGGTGCCTGGGCGCAGCAAAATCCAACAGCGATGAAGTATGCCCAGATCATTAGCGCCGACCTGGCGCGAAAACATTTGAGCATTATCGCTTCTGACGAATATGAAGGCCGCGAAACCGGTCAGCCGGGGGCCGACAAAGCCGCGCATTATATTGCTGATGAATTTAAATCATTGGGCTTGAAACCTATTGTCAACGGTTCGTATTTTTTTGATGTCCCTGTTGTTAACTCTACATTTAAGGTAACCTCGTTCACCGTAAACGGAACGCCATTAACCAGCGGTAAAGATTTCAATGCAAATGGAGCCGGTAATAAAACTATCGACGCAAAAGATATTGTATTTACTGGATACGGTATAGGCGCTGATAACTATGACGACCTGAAAGGCGTTGACATTACCGGTAAAGTGGTAATGTATATTAGTAACGGCGAGCCAATGAATAACGGCCTTTCAAAAATTACCGGAACAGATAAGGTATCAGATTGGAGCGCTCCGCGCAGCCGTAAACGCGCAGCCTATATTCTAAGTAAAAAACCACTAATGGTTTTTGCAGTAGCCATAAACAACGGCGCTGCCGGCGGTCAGGGCGGCAGAAGGCCGGGTGGTGGCGGTGCACCTGCCGCGCGTATGGGTCTAAAACCTGAGGGGCCGGTTATCACCCCGGTTACTTTTAACATTCCGGCAGCAACAGCGGACATATTGCTTAAAAACTCAGGTAAAACTATTGCTGAGTTAAAAGCAGGTATTGATCAAGGTGGCATGCCACAATCACAAACCATTAAGGCTGATATTTCAACCTCATACATAACCGAAGAAGCGCCAGTTAAAGCAGTTGACGTTTTAGGTTTTTTACCCGGCAGCGACCCGAAATTAAAAGACGAAGTGCTGGTAATTTCTGCTCATTATGACCATATTGGACTGGTGCGTGACCCAAATGCAAAAGACAAGGTAAACAATGGCGCTGATGATGACGGCTCGGGAACTACCGGTATTATGGAAATTGCAAGGGCTTTCTCTCAAGCCAAAAAAAACGGCCACGGCCCTAAAAGAAGCATCTTGTTTTTAAGTAACGTAGGCGAAGAAAAAGGGTTATTGGGTTCAGAATACTATACCGATCATCCGGTTATCCCTTTGGAAAGAACTATTACCGATTTGAACATAGATATGATAGGTCGTGTAGGCTATGAATACATCGGCAAACCCGATTCTGCTAATTATGTATATGTAATTGGCTCGGGTATGCTAAGTACTGATCTGCGTAATGTTAGCGAAAAGGCCAATAAAACTTATACCAACCTTATTTTGGACTATAAATATGATGATTTGAACGATAACAATCACTTTTATGAGCGCTCAGACCATTATAACTTTGCCAAACACGGCGTACCTATTATCTTCTATTTTAACGGTGTACATGCCGATTACCATCAACCCGGTGATGAAGTAAGCAAAATTGGTTTCCCAATGTTAGCTAAACGCGCGCAGTTGGTATTTTATACTGCCTGGGACCTATTAAATGCTCCTAACCGCCCGGTGGTTGATGGGAAGAAGTAATTGAGGTTGATTAATTAAGTTGGATTGGGTTGATTAAGTTGAATGAGTTAATGGAAACTCCTTTCGTTTGATCAACCTAATCCCATTTTTTATTTAAACTCAATCATTCACATAATCAACCTAATCAACTAACTTTACGCCCATGCAAAGTACCGCTGAAGAATTTTTAGTTGCCTCGGAAAATAAAGTTTTTGATACCGACCACCGCCGTATTATCAACAATAATATTGGCAAGTACGATGCTGCGGTAAGCAGGGGGTTATCAAAAATTATTAACCTGGATAATGCCAAGCGTAAAGGGCATGTGATCAAGTGGAAAATGATGGAGAACCTGGATAAGGTGCTGCCGGAGTTTGAAGCCAATTTTCAAAAACGCGGCGGTAAGGTAATTTGGGCAAATGACGCCGATGAAGCCAACCGCGAGATACTGAACATACTGCAAAAGGCAGGCGCTAAAACCGTTGTAAAATCAAAATCAATGGTTACCGAAGAAATTCATCTGAATGAATTTTTGGAACATAACCATATTGAATCGCTGGAAACTGACCTGGGCGAATATATTGTACAGTTGCTCGGTCAAAAACCCTATCATATTGTTACCCCGGCCATGCATCTTTCTAAAGAGGACATTGCCCGCCTGTTTCACGAACGTTTTGGCACACCCGAGGATGCCACACCCGAACAACTTACACTAAAGGCCCGCGAATTACTGCGCGAAAAATACCTGCAGGCCGATGTGGGCATAACCGGCGGCAACTTCTTAATTGCCGATACGGGCAGTGTTGCCATTAGCGAAAATGAAGGTAACGCGCGTTTAAGCACTACCTTCCCAAAAATACATATTGCCATTGTGGGGATTGAAAAGATAATCCCTTCTATAGCCGATCTTGACCTTTTTTGGCCTATGCTTTCTACACATGGAACCGGTCAAAATTTAACTGTTTATAATACAATTTTTAGCGGCCCGCGCCAGGCTAATGAAACCGACGGTCCCGAAGAAATGTATGTGATATTATTAGATAACGGCCGTACCAACCTGCTGGCTCAAAAAGATCAGCGGCAGGGTTTATATTGTATCCGTTGCGGGGCGTGTTTAAATGCCTGCCCTATCTACAAAAATATTGGCGGCCATACCTATGCAACACCTTATAGCGGGCCAATAGGCTCAATTATAACGCCACATTTGGCCGGTATGGATAAGTTTAAACATTTAAGCTATGCCTCCAGCCTATGCGGAAAATGCACGGAGGTTTGCCCGGTAAAAATAGATATTCATAAAATGCTGCTGCTTAACCGCCGCGATGCCGTAAAAGAAAATTTAGTACCGGGAAAAGAACGCTGGGCATGGCTGCTGTGGAAAAAAAGTATGTTGAGCCGTAAGATGGAAGATTTTTTTAGCGGCAAAACAAAAAACTTTTTCCTTAAAAAGCTATTCAAAAACACCTGGGGCCGTTACCGCGAAATGCCCAAAGTAGCCGACAAGTCATTTACCCAGCAGTGGCAGGAAAAACACCAGGGCGATAGCAATTAGCCATACATTTAGTTTTTATATATTAGCTTAAAATTAATTTTGGAAAAAATTAAGGTATCTATGCAGGGTAAGCCCATCAAAAACATAAACCCTTTCACAGCCCTCTTTGCGCGCAGCGAAGAGAGGGCCGACCAGCGTAGCGTAGTCGGGGTGAGTAGTCGCCGCAAATGCATTGAGGCAAATATCGCTCGGCGAGGACTCACCCGGTCATCGCTAAGTCGCTCGACCTACCCTCTCTCCGCTGCGCGCAAAGAGGGTAAAAAACGCGAAGGCCTGTTTAAATTAGCTTTATGATCTTTAATAGGAAAAATCTGGATAATAACGCCTTATTAACCCTCTATAAAAAACTGCTGTTTCCGCGTGTGGTGGAAGAGAAGATGCTTATTTTACTAAGGCAGGGCATTATTGGCAAATGGTTTTCGGGAATTGGCCAGGAGGCTATAGCTGTTGGCAGTACCATGGCCATGCAGCCCGACGAATATATTTTACCCATGCACCGCAATTTGGGCGTATTCACTACGCGCGACGTGCCTTTTATCCGCCTGATGGCCCAATGGCAGGGTAAGGCTTCGGGCTTTACCAAGGGGCGCGACCGGTCGTTTCATTTTGGTACACAGCAATACAAACTCATAGGCATGATATCGCACCTGGGCCCGCAAATGGCTTTGGCTACCGGGATAGCACTGGCTGATGTATTAAGCAAAAAGAAGAAAGCAACTTTAGTTTTTACCGGTGAAGGCGCAACGAGCGAAGGCGATTTTCATGAAGCTTTAAATATTGCCGCGGTTTGGAATCTTCCGGTTATATTTTTGATAGAAAATAACGGGTACGCCTTATCTACCCCGGTAAATGAACAATACAATTGTAAACATTTGGTTGACAAAGCTATTGGCTACGGCATTGAGGGGCTGCAAATTGATGGTAACAATATATTGGAGGTTTATGATACGATAAGTACTATAGCCAATGATATCCGCCAAAAACCACGGCCTTTTTTGTTGGAGTGTATGACCTTTAGAGTGCGCGGGCATGAGGAGGCATCGGGCACTAAATATGTGCCGCAGGAATTAATTAATGAATGGCAGGATAAAGACCCGATAAATACTTTTGAACGGTTTTTAAAAGCAGAAGGCATACTCCGTCCCGAATGGGGGCCCTATCTCCGCAATGAATTTATTGCCCAAATAGATACCGAAGTTGCCCGGGTTTTACAGGAGCCCGAGATAACGCCCGATGCGGAAACAGAACTGGAAGATGTGTATAAGCCGCACACCATTCCACCGTTCGTTATGTCGGACACGCTGGTGGTAAAACGTTATATAGATGCCATTAGCGATGCGCTTAGGTTATGTATGCGAAAACACGAAAACCTGGTGCTGATGGGCCAGGACATTGCAGAATATGGCGGCGTATTTAAAATAACCGATGGCTTTGTAGCCGAATTTGGCAAAGACAGGGTTAGGAATACGCCGATATGCGAATCGGGCATTATTGGTACGGCTATGGGTTTAGCACTAAATGGTTATAAGGCCATGGTTGAAATGCAATTTGCTGATTTTGTAAGCAGCGGCTTTAACCAGGTGGTTAATAATTTGGCTAAAACGTATTACCGTTGGGGGCAAAATATTGATGTGGTTGTACGTATGCCAACAGGTGCCGGTACAGGCGCGGGGCCGTTCCATTCGCAAACAAATGAGGCTTGGTTTACAAAAACGCCGGGCTTAAAGGTGGTTTACCCGGCTTTTCCGGCTGATGCCAAAGGCCTGTTGATGGCCGCTATTGACGACCCTAACCCGGTGATTTATTTTGAGCATAAATATTTATACCGCAACCTAACCGGCGAAGTGCCCGAGGGCGATCTCTATATTGAAATAGGCAAGGCCAAAGTAGTCAAAGAAGGAACAAAGGCCAGTATCATTACTTATGGCATGGGTGTGCATTGGGCCTTAGATTATGCAAACCAGCACCCCGACCAGGCTATTGAAGTTGTTGACCTGCGCAGCCTGCAACCCTGGGATAAAGAAGCCGTTAAAGAGAGCGTTAAAAAAACGTCGAAGGTATTGGTATTGCACGAAGATACTTTAACCAATGGCTTTGGCGCCGAGATAGCTGCATGGATAGCCGAGCATTGTTTTCAGCTTTTGGATGCCCCGGTTATGCGTTGCGCCAGCCTTGATACACCCATCCCGATGAATAAAGGTTTGGAAGAGCAGTTCCTGGCTAAATCACGTTTGGAAGAAATGATGCAGAAATTGCTGCGGTTTTAGTGAATATGCCGGGAGCATGGCGATGGGTGGGTATTGACTGCCTATAACAATAAGATATTAACTACTGTTATTTTCACTATATTTAACTTCTTAACCCTCAGCACATGAAGAAGTTTTTACTTATCCCCGTATTTGTTTTTTCTACCGTGGTAACATTCGCACAAAGCGCTTATAAGGCTGATGTAGCTAAAAAGGCTGATGCTATTGAACAAAAAATTATTGCGTGGCGCCGCGATTTTCATGAACACCCCGAACTGGGCAACCATGAGTTCCGAACTGCGGCAATCATTGCAAAACACCTGCAATCGCTTGGTATGGAAGTAAAAACGGGCATAGCAACAACCGGCGTAGTAGGCATATTGCGTGGCGGAAAGCCCGGCCCGGTGGTAGCCTTACGTTCCGAAATGGATGCCTTACCGGTAACAGAGCGCACCCCTGTTGCTTTCGCCTCGAAAGTAAAAACGATGTATAACGGGCAGGAAGTTGGGGTAATGCACGCTTGCGGGCACGACTCGCACATGGCCATGTTGATGGCCGTAGCAGAGATATTATCTTCCATGAAAAGCGAATTGCATGGCACGGTAAAATTTATCTTCCAGCCTGCGGAGGAAGGTGTATTGCCGGGTGAAGTGGGCGGGGCCGAAGAAATGGTAAAGGAGGGCGTACTGGAAAATCCAAAGGTTGATGTCATCTTTGGGATGCATATCGTTTCCAATATCCCGGTTGGCACATTTATTTCTCATTCGGGTGGCACAATGGCGGCAGTAAACGATATGCAGATCATTGTGAAGGGCAAATCATCACACGGGGCGGCCCCATGGTCGGGTGTTGACCCTATCGTTGTTTCGGCAGAGATCATCAATAACCTGCAAACTATTGTAAGCCGTAATATAAACCTTACCGAAAACCCCGCTATAGTAACCATTGGGGCTATTAAAGGCGGTAACCGTTCAAATATTATTCCCGAAACTGTTGAAATGCTGGGTACCTTACGTGCGCTTTCGGCTGAGGATGAAAAAATGCTCATAACAAGGGTTAAGCAAATAGCCACTAAAACCGCCGAAGCACAAGGCGCGACTGCCGAAGTGACCATACCCTATAGTTCACATTACCCCGCATTGTATAACAACCCGGCATTGACCACGCAAATGCTACCCACCTTGCAGCAGACAGCAGGTGCAGCTAATATAGCTTTAGGGCCAGCTGCAACCGCCTCAGAAGATTTTAGCTTTTTTGCAGAAAAAGTACCCGGTCTCTATATTTTTCTGGGAGGTATGCCCAAAGGCGCCGATGCAAAGACCGTTGCAATGAACCATTCGCCTGATTTTTTTATTGATGAAAGCGCGTTTACCTTAGGCGTAAAAGCCCTATGTAATTTAACGCTTGATTATATGGCGAGTAAGGCTAAATAATTGAGGAGCAGGCGTAAGGTATTATTGTTGGATTACTCTAAAATCCGAAATTGAAAATTCGAGATTTTTTCTACTCTTCTACCAACTCTACTTCGGCAACTGGGCTAAAAAGGTAGATGCGTTTGGAGTGCATTTCGATGCATTTATAACGTTTGCGCAGCTTTTCTTCCTTGCGGAAAACGCGGCCGTCTTTTAATTTAAACAAGGCCTTAGCGGGCAACTTTTCGACAGTAAAATGAGCTTCTTTTAGCGCGTCATATTTACGCAGGGAACGGTATAGGGTTAGGTCTGAGCAGCTTGACGCGGCGGGGTTATTTAAATAGCTAGCAATAGCGTGTTTAACATCTGCCGGGAAAATTTCCTTTTCAAAAAATGGTTGCATCATTTTTTTGAAATTGTTTTTCCACTCAGTGCCGTGCGGTTTGGCTTTTTGCTTGTGCTCATTCCAGGTATGCAGGTGCGCAAACTCATGTACGGTGGTTACTAAAAACGCGTACTGATTCAAATCATAATTAACCGAAATACGGTGCCCCTTACCTGAATGCGGTGCGCGGTAATCGCCAAACTTGCTGTTACGGTTGCGGGAAATTTTAAACTCACATTTAAAGTAGTCTATCCAGCGGCCAATGAGCGGGGCGGCTTCGGGCGGAAGATACTTTTCTAAAACTTTTACTTTATCCAATTTTACCTCTGATTCAAAGATAAGGTTTTAGGCGGAAACCTTAAAGATTTATCAACTTTTAAAAGGTAACAAATCTCCTTCCATATATTAAAATCTTTCAAATCCGATATTATTATGCTATTTTTGGATTTAAATCCCACTTAATTATGTAATTTAGGTATTTTAAATCAAAATGATTAAGAGAATACTACAAAACACCATTGAACAAAGGCTATTTAAAGGCAAGGCTATCTTGCTGTTTGGCCCCCGGCAAGCAGGTAAGTCCACATTAGTAGAAGAGTTGTTAAAAGATAAAGAGCACTTATATCTTAATGGCGATGATGCTGATGTAAGGGATATTTTAACTAATACCAGTGCTACAAAATTAAAGACCGTAGTTGGAAACAAGAAAATCCTGTTTATTGACGAGGCCCAACGCATTCCAAATGTCGGGCTTACACTCAAATTGTTTACTGACCAAATCAAAGATGTACAAGTGATTGCAACCGGCTCATCGGCTTTTGAATTATCAAGCCAGGTGAACGAGCCACTGACTGGTCGAAAATATGAATTCATGTTGTATCCATTATGTTTTGAAGAACTGGTGCAACATCATGGACTTATACAGGAAAAGCGTTTAATAGAGCACCGTATGATTTACGGCTATTATCCGGAGATAGTTACCAAAAGCGGTGAAGAAGGGGAATTATTAAAACTATTAGCAAACAGCTATCTATACAAAGATCTACTTATGTTAGAGCAGGTAAAAAAGCCGCTCATCCTTGAAAAACTGTTAAAAGCCCTTGCCTTGCAAGTAGGTAGTGAGATTAGTTATCACGAACTGGCGCAAACTATCGGCAGCGATAGTAAAACCATTGACAAGTACATTGATCTGCTGGAAAAAACGTATGTATTGTTTCGTTTACCTGCTTTTAGCCGGAACGTACGCAACGAAATCAAAAAAGGCAAAAAGATTTATTTTTATGATTGCGGTATCCGCAATGCAATCATCAATAATTTTAAACCGCTTGGTTCCAGGACCGATACAGGAGCCTTATGGGAAAACTACGTGATTGCCGAACGCATGAAGTTTTTGCGTTATCGCAATTTGGATATATCTCAATATTTCTGGCGTACAACCCAACAACAAGAAATTGACCTGATCGAGGATGACGGCGAACAGTTAACGGCATTTGAATTTAAATGGAGCACCAAAAGTAAAGTACGTTTTCCTCAAACATTTACCGATAACTATATTGGAGCAAAAACATTTGTTATAACGCCGGATAATGTTGAAGATTTTTTATTGGGCACGTAAGTTACCTTAGCAAATGATACGCCACAAAGCTTGCTACATAAGCCAATACGCCCATGTAAGCGAATTGTACAGCAGGCCAGCGCCAGTCCTTGGTTTCGCGGTAAACTACGGCTACGGTGCTGGCACACTGCATAGCAAAGGCGTAAAACATCATTAAGGAAAAGGCTACAGCGAGGGTAAAAACCGACTGGCCCGTTTGCGGGTTTTTAGCATCGTGCATTTTTTTCTGCACCGATTCCATTTTTTCGGCGCTACCATTTACACTGTATATGGTAGCCATAGTACCTACAAAAACTTCGCGGGCGGCAAAGGAGGTTATCAGTGCGATGCCTATTTTCCAATCAAAACCCAGCGGGCGAATAGCGGGTTCAATTACATGGCCCAATACCCCGGCATAAGAGTTTTCCAGCTTTTCGGAGGAAATGGCCCTGTTCAAATCATCAGCATTAAGTGTTTTAGTATATTGCGGCTGCTGATATTTTTTATCTATCCGTTCAAAACGGTCGACTGGGCCATAGGAGGCTAAAACCCATAAGATGACCGAAACGGCTATGATCACTTTCCCGGCTTGAAACACAAAGGTTTTAGCGCGCTCATACATGGAATATACTACGTTGTTCCACCGTGGCATACGGTAAACGGGCAGTTCCATAATAAAATACCCGCGTTCGCGGCCTTTTAATATCAGTTTAAATACATACGCCACCACAATAGCCGATATAAGGCTAAAGATGTACATCCCGGTTAAGGCCAGGCCTTGCAGATTAAACAGCCACCAAACATTACGGTTAGGTACAACCAAGGCAATAAGCAACGTGTAAACGGGTAGCCTTGCCGAGCAGGTTACCAATGGCGTAACCATGATGGTAATGATCCTGTCTTTCCAGTTTTCAATAGTACGCGTGCTCATGATGGAAGGCACGGCACAAGCAAAACCGCCAATAAGTGGCACAACCGATTTACCGTTGAGGCCAACCTTGCGCATCAGCTTATCCATCATAAAGGTTACCCGCGACATGTAGCCCGTATCTTCCAGTATCGAAATAAAAGCAAACAGGATAGCTATCTGTGGTATAAATACCATTACGCCACTTAAACCGGCAATTACACCATCAACCAATAAGCTGCTTAAGGGCCCGGCAGGTAACAAATGATGCAGTTTATCCTGTACCCAAACAAACAGGTCGGCAATTAATGACATGGGGTACGCCGACCATGAAAATATAGCCTGGAACATGAACATCAGAATAGCGAAAAACAGGACAAAGCCAAATACCTTATGGGTAAGTACCTTATCTATTTTATTGCTCATAGATTCATCCTGCGCGGTGTCCGGCTTCTTTACCGTATCATATAATAGGTCGTTGATAAAACTATAACGAGCAATGGTTTCTGACCCCTGGGCTTTTTGAGAGTGAAAAGAAAACTCCTTCTCTAATTTTTCAATAGTTTCATTTTCGACAGGCGAAAGAAATTTTAGAGTTTCATGCTGATGGGCTAACTGCAGTGCGAAATAGGGATTATCTATTTTAAGCTGCCCGCGTATCTGCCCTATCAATTGCGGCGCTATGGCCTCTACATCAATACTTTCTTCCTGCAGGGCTATTTTATTGGCATAAGATATAGCCACCTTCAATTTATCAATGCCTTCAATTTTCCGGGCTGATATAGGCACAACCGGAACGCCCAGTTTTTTGGCAAAAAGATCAATATCGATAAC
>Ga0206943_1160_pt1 | contig 16356 bp, 12 predicted proteins | sample Alteio_BWOrgHeat_7_FD_153243 | JGI IMG/M metagenome (GOLD analysis project Ga0206943, IMG submission 153243) | Enriched cells from forest soil in Barre Woods Harvard Forest LTER site, Petersham, Massachusetts, United States -... | ecosystem: Environmental > Terrestrial > Soil > Temperate forest > O... | reverse complement strand
GCATCTCTGGCTGTGGTTATATCATGCCTCGGTCTGTTTGGATTAACGTCCTTTGTTGCTGAACAGCGAAAAAAAAGAAATCGGCGTCAGAAAAGTGTTGGGCGCTTCCGTCTTCAGTGTCTGGAATCTGCTTTCCCGTGATTTCGTGCTGCTGGTTATTATTTCCTTTCTGATCGCCGTTCCGTTGTCCTTTTATTTTATGCACAGCTGGCTTCAGAATTATAATTACCGGGTGAACATGTCATGGTGGATTTTTGCAGCAGCCGGAGCAGGTGCATTATTTGTGACATTTGTTACGGTCAGTTTTCAGGCTATTAAAGCAGCCGTAGCGAGTCCGGTCAAATCATTGAGGACGGAGTAAATTTATTTAATCATCATCCGGGAAAACATGCAACAAATTATGGTAATACGCGTCGTTCCTTTTATATTTTTTACATCACACAATTTATAAACATGAAAAACTTTGTTTTTACATTTATTCTTGCAGCCTCCTGCTTAGCCGTGCAGGCCCAGCATTCTGAGTCAGACTATCTGTATACCACAAAATCATTCAGGGATGCGTCGCCTAAAAAGATCATTGCGGGTACAAGTCACGGCAATATCTCCGTTTCTGATGTGTCTGCATCTCAAACGAGGGTGGAAGTTTATATTCATTCCAGCAATAGTAACCAGGAATTGAGCAAGCAGGAGATTCAAAAAAAACTGGATGAATACTATTCTTTGGAGATTTCTCTTTCCGGTGACGTGCTCAGCGCTTCTGTAAAGCAGAAAAAAGACATTATGTTCAATGAACCCGGACTAAGTATCTCATTGGAGATATACGCGCCAAAATCCGCGTCAAGCGTTCTTAAGACGAGCCATGGGAATATTGACCTTACGGGAATGGAGGGCAGCCAGGATGTCGAAACCAGTCATGGTAATCTGTCTATTTCCAAAATAACAGGAAAACTAACCGGACAAACTTCTCACGGAAATGTTTCAGTTTCTGATTGCAAAAATGATATTGATGTCAGCACCGACCATGGAGATATTACGGGTACAAACTGCGAAGGCACGATCAGGCTCATCACTTCTCATGGAAATATCGATTTAAGAAATCTCAAAGGTAAAGTGCGCGCCGGTACCAGTCACGGGAACGTATCCGGCAATACCATCGGAGGCGAACTGAATGCGTCCACTTCTCATGGCAATGTTAATCTGGATGATATGTCCAGCAGCGTGAATGCATCTACCGACCATGGCGATATTTCATTGTCGGCAGTTAGCATCCCCGGCGAAATCGCGATGAGTAATGGCAATGGCAATATCTCTCTTGATCTTCCAAAAGGGAAAGGTCTTGACCTTGATCTGCAGGGCAGGGAGGTTTCGGTAAGTGGGATGCAGAATTTCTCCGGTTCGAAAGAGAAAGACCTGGTGAAAGGCTCAACCAATGGCGGTGGGATAAAAGTATCGGCTAAGACAGACAGGGAAGCAAAGGTGACGTTTAGATGACAGCTAGTAGTTTTTACCTAGATTAAGGTTATGGCAAAAAAAGTTAGCATTGATACAATAAAGCGGGTGGGGTATTTTAGCAGCCAGGTTTATGTTATTATATTACGGTAATGATAAGACCTGATGTTTAAAAATTCAAAAATCCGTCGGTTTGTTCTTACTGTGAGATTTGTTTTTATCCTGATTGTTTTTCAATCATGCCACCGATCTCAGACAAATCATTTACCCAATCATGGTTATCCATACCCGATCAGTTATATGGATAAAGATTCAAATGATTTCTTTTTCCCGTTAAGATCAAAACTCAGTAAACGGGACTCCTTAAATTATTCTTATCAGTATTGGTTATATCACGCTTTCCAGGAACCGAATCTCAGTCTCCGGTATATCGGCACACCCACCTACCGGATATCTTATTATGAAGCGTTCGGTCGAAAATCCATTATTTCGCTGTCAGGGAAAACACTAACGGTTAAAGATGTAGTCTCAGGCAGCCCCTACCCTGACTTTGATTCAACCAAGCTTACCGGTATTGAAAAGCAACACTACCAATTATTACTGAGGAGATACCCGCTAGATGACACCAGCCATAATAGTAAAAGATTCAGACACTATCTGGATTCGATCGTTACCGTTTATCCTGAACTCGTCAATCCGGCTTATTATAAAAAATTAATCGAAAAAATAATTGTAAAAGACAGTGTGCCCTTCATCTACAGCATGACATCCGTTTTGTTAACCGACCGCCAATTAAAACAATTCCTGGATCTGTTGGACAAGTCCGGTTATTGGAATTTGCCATACGACATACACTGTGACGATCCACCAACCGATGGCGAAGGATTTATTTTAGAAGCCAATACGGAACACTACTATAATGCCGTCGGAGCATCTTCCTGCAGCGACAGCAACTCGTCCACCAAATTAAAAACAGCGTGTCAGGAATTAATTGATTATTCCGGTTTCGGCAAACAGAATCCGGATCGGAACAAACAAATTATTGTAATTGATTAGTTTATGCGGAGCGGGGCATGATACGACGCGGGGAGTCATGCGGCGCCGGCAGTCGTTCCAAATAGGAATAATGAAAAAATCAAAAATTGCTTCACCTTTTTAGTCTTCATATATTTTTTGCCAGGATCTTATGCATAATGTTCGATATATAATTTATCATATCGTTTAGTGGATGTGTATGATCACTCAGGCCCCCGCCACGTGGGAGATGACATAATTCTCACTAATCGCATCATTTTTTTAAAGCCGTCGTTAGATCCATATAATCGAGGTTCATATTTCCGTTCGTAATGATGTGCAAGGTGAGTACATGCACTCCTTTTTTCAGTGTGATAGAGCCAAGAGAATCTGTCTTGTTCCAGTGATGCCATTGTCGCCAGGACACGGTATCCCGCCCATCATATGTCGAATTTATTTTCAGCGGGCCAGTCGCATCGCTGCCGTCTACATCAAACGAAATGGTCCCGTCACCGTTGGAAGTATAAAATAAACTCATGGTGTATCTGCCGGTCTCGTTTACTTTCACCGTATAATTTATCCATTCTCCCGGTTTGGTCCACCCCACATAGAGTTTGTCCATGTCACGCGGAACTTTATTAAATGGGTTGTCATCAATATTGCGCGGTTTGGTATAGGAAATATCCACCCCTTCCTTCATCCTGAATTCATTCAAAAAGGTTCCGTTTGCCGGATTGAGTTTGCCACTTCCGTTGTTTGTTGAGTCGAAGTCATGATAGGCTATTCCTTCTCCTCCTTCGTCATAATATTCAAATTCTATTCTTCCCGGAACCTGTTGTATTGTGTTTTGCCACGGTGCGGACTGACCATTGAGTTTCGAACTGGAGGCGCAGATCAATACAGAGGCGAGAAGCAGGGCGGTTAAAAGGTTGTTTTGCCGAATCATATCTGAATGTACCAAATTATCCGCTGCCTGAATTACATGACGATAAACTAAATTTTTTAGTATAAAAAATACTATATATTTTAGCAGCCCATTTATAAACCAATCAGCCTTTAACCATTAAACTTAGTTTATGACAACAGAACAAATCGCCCGTCGCCTGAAAGAAATCTGCGATCAGGGCCAGTTCGAGCACGCCCTCAAGGAACTGTTTTCTTCCGATGCGGTCAGTATTGAGCCCATGGAAAGTCCCGAATTTGCCCGTGAAACCAAAGGCCTCCCTGCGATTCTCGCCAAAGGGCAAAAATGGAACGAAATGGTAGAGCAGCAGCATGGATTTGAGATCTCTGATCCGCTAATCGCAACCGATTCTTTCGCCCTGACCATGTACATCGATGTAACTATGAAGGGACGTGGACGTATGACTCACAAGGAACTCTGTATTTACAAGGTTAGTGGCGGGAAGATTGTGTCCGAAGAGTTCGTGATGTAAGCTGAGGTGACTGCACATTTAGAATCACAGGAAAAAGTACGCGTTTTGCGTACTTTTTTTATTTCAAACTATGTTTTACATGCCATAAAAATGAATGATATCCGATCACTTGAGTTCTGAAAGTATCAATTTTTTCTGCGTTAATGTGTTATTCATTGCTTTTTCCCTTACTTTTGGGTCATCGCTATGTATTAATTCAAAATATTCAGTTGGTACAACCTGCCATGACAATCCATATTTATCTTTACACCATCCACAAGAGCCTTCCTCACCACCATTTTTAGTAAGAGCTTCCCAATAATAATCCGTTTCAGCCTGGTCTTTTGTATTGATGACAAAAGAAACTGCTTCGTTAAATTTGAATAGTGGACCTGCTGCTAATATACTAAACTCCATTCCTGCTATTTCAATTACAGCTGTTTCTATGCCTGCATCATTTCCACTTTCGTCACTATCGAACTTGCGAAAATCTTTCAGCTTACCGTCTTTAAAAATGGATAAGTAGTAATCTGCTACAGCTTTAGCATCTTTCTCCACCCATTAATAGGGTGTAATTTTTTGAGTAATCATATTTTTATTTTTAATGTTTTTACCGGAGTTATTTGCAATTACGATTTGATTGATTGTGTTATCAGAGTTATCTGGCTGATTTGGATTGATCTGATATTATATATGCTTCCTTTCCTACAAAATAATTGACTTGGTTAAAATTTCTTAATTGAATGTGTTCTTCAATTCGTTTGAAATCTTTAAGTGTCAGTTCAATGTTCACTTCTGAATGAATTGGTGTGAGTTTGAGTTCGGAATAGGCATTCCTCTTAACTTTCTATTTTGGTTCTGATGAACTTAGTAAGGCTTACAAACTCATCAGGCTTCATCGATTTTTTAGGAAATATATAAGTTGTTTGTTCATTTATCTTTAAATAAATAGAATCAGGCTTCAATGTTGCATGGATAGCAGAATTCCACTTGTCAACAACCGATTCATCTGAATTTGACATTTCAATATAATCATTAGTTACTTTCAGGTGCTGTACTTCATATTTCTCCACTCTGCTCAAAAGATTCTCCACTGATTGCTTCCATTTTAGATATTGTCTACCGGGTTTTATGGCATTCATTATACAGATGACGGAAACAATAGATGCCAGAATTGTCAGGAAAATCCAGCCGCCATTAGGAAACGACATCGTTATTCCGTAAAGAATGACTGAAACAAGAGCGCTAACTATTGCTTTAAATACGGGAGTTTTTGTGTCTTTACAAGTAAAAATACTACCATTCCCATTTTGATAATAAAACTCATTTAAATGTTCATACCCGTTGATCAAATCTATTTTAATCTCTTCCATATCGATTCGGTCTTTATATGCACTCAATATAGCATATATAAAGAAGGAGTACAATCCTGACCAACCAGAAAAAAGTACTATACTCAATACCGATTTAAATGAATCTACAAATCAAATAAAAAAACCACCCAAAAATTAGGTGGTTTTCTTTTAGTCTTTCGTGAATTGACACCCAAAACCGTCACCTGCCTGGATTAACGGCGACCCGGATCAGATATTTAGGCATCGCATTCTCAATTGATGCGGACTTTGTTATTAACCTGAAAGGTGAGAAACCTAATTACTCTCGGATATACTTTTGACAGAAATTAGCCGGTTGGTAAGGCCTACCTTGAGTATCTTGGTAACTAGTGACAATAACTGAAACTATCCCGGCGATTTCATTCAACTTTTGAAAATATACAATGTGAAACAGACAATAAATTGCTGATCCAGCGTTTATTAGGTCAAGAGAACTATCTAATTACGCAACAGCTCCGTACACATCACATCTTCATTTTGACGTCTACACTTTGACATCTTCAATTTGTCATCTTTGATACCTGTCGTGGAAAATTTAGTTTCTGAAATGTAAGTTCTGTCAATCCCGTTTAGCCACTAATAAATGGGAGCTGGGATAAGCTACGCGAGATGGGAAATAGTATTCTTATGAAAAAATCTTTTCTTTTTGTGGGAATTTTTGTTTTTATGCAGAGCGTACAATCCCAAATTTCCTATACATGGAATGGAGTTATATCAACTGCCTGGAACGTTCCGGGGAACTGGACGCCGAACGGTATTCCGGGCGCAGCAGATAACATTACCATAGTAGCCGGTGGAAATACCTGTCTTTTAAATGCAGCCGCCAGTATAACCAATATTACAATTAACAGCGGTATTCTCGATTTAGGAGGTTTCACACTTACCACCGGAGGTGCTACCGCGCTCTTTTCAGCCGGTTTGGTACAAAATGGTACCATGACCGTGTCGGGAGCCACCACCACGACTCTCGGTAACGGCCCAGTAACCATGAATTGTGCAGTTAACATCACTTCGGCCACCGTCACGCTGAGAAATACCATCTTTCAAAACACGACGAACATTACGAAAACCGGTGCAGCGAACGATGTAAGCGTGGGGAACAATACTTTTAACGGTGCGACGACCATTACCAATGCAGGCGCCGGATACTTAATGCTTGCCAGCGGAAGCCCGGACCAGTTTAATACAACAGCCACTTTTAACAATACGGGCAGCAACAATTTGTATGTTGCCTACAACAGCACGAACAACGTTTTTGGCGGAGTAACGACTTTCAATAATACGCCAACAGCCAACACGCTGATTGAAGTCAGCTGGCTTTCGGCAAACACAAACTTCAAAGACAATATTATAGTTTCTTCGTCAGGCGGACAGGGAGTCCAGTTTTGTGGCGGAAACGCTGCCGCTGCAACGGTCTTATCGGCCGCTAAAACGATCAGCGTCGGAGTAGGCGGTTTCTCGGCCGGTACCTTATTGCTTAAACAGTTTACCCAGACAGGTGCGAACGCGCAAAATATTGCATTAACAGGAACAGGGAATTTAACCTTTGGTCCATTGTCTTCCTTTGGTGGAGATATCGCCTCATCAAGTCCGGCTTTATTTTTAAATGGTTGCACTTTTAACGGCGTTACAAACCTTACAAAAACAGGAGCAACCGGAGATTTTGATGCAGGGGGAAATATCTTTAACGGGGTTTCCACCATTACCAACAGCGGAAGCAGCTGGCTGGTTTTGGGGAACACCAACCCGGATATCTGGAATAATGACGTAACGTTTACAGACAACGGATCTGAACGTTTGTTGCCCGCCTGGGCAACTGCGGGCAATCAGTTTAACGGAAATATATTTGTAAATACTTCCGGTAGCGCAATCGGAATTCAGTTTTGCGGAGCCAATGCTACTGCAACCTCTGTGCTGGCAGCTACAAAAACCATTCAGGCAGGTGCCACCGGCTTAACGGCAGGCTACCTTTATTTAAAACAATTCACCCAATCGGGTACAGCAGCCATTAATCTGACTGCTACGGGCTCATCCGTTTTTTATTTAGGGCCTGCCAGTAATTTTGGAGGTGCTGTTACGGCTACGGCTCCCGATATATTCACCCAAGGCGCGGTGTATAACAACGCCGTTGTGTTAAACAAGACAGGTGCCGGAAATGACCTGGGTGCCGGAGGAAATACATTTCAGGGTATCGCAACGGTTAACAATACCGGAACAGGCAATTTTGTATTCGCGAACATTTCTGCGGATATGTGGAACAACGATGTGAATTTTAATAGTAGCGGCTCCGCTTTTATCGGACCAGCATGGAATTCGCCGGGAAACATTTTTAATGGTAATATCACCGTTTCCAGTACGGGCTCCTCAACAGGCGTTCAATTCTGTTCGGGAGCTCCTGCAACCGCCACTTTGTCTGCGGGTAAAACCATACAAACCGTAGCAAGTGGTTTTTCATCGGGAAACCTCGTTCTCAGGCAATTTACCCAGCTTGGTAACGCAGCAATCAACCTTAATTTAACAGGTGCGACGACGGTTGTTCAAGTAGGCCCTTCCTCCGCTATTGGTGGCGCTTTCACGGTGGTTTCTCCGCGCATTTTATTAAATGGCGCCGTATATTATGATATCCTGAACGTAACAAAGACCGGTGCAACCGGTGAGTGGTCTGCAGGCGGAAATACATTCAATTCTACAGTTACGATAAACCATTTGGGTGCTGGATTTTTTGGTTTCGCCAATGGAGCAGCCGATATTTATAACGGAGATGTATACTCGAATAATAACTCGACGGAGAGGATCATTTTCGGCAATAGTCCTGTTGGGAACCAGTTCAATGGAAATATTATATTAACACAAACCGGGTCATCTGTTGGCACTGCTTTCGGGTGGAGTGCTACCACCAATGAAACCATGGCAGCTGGTAAGACTATATCTATAGGTGTCGCAGGTTTTAGTGCGGGCTGGCTACAGATTGAACGATTTACACAACTGGGAAGTGCCCCAATGAATTTATCCTTAACCGGCAACACTTCATTAACCTTGGGTCCGTCTACGACGATAGATGCTAATCTTACTTCAACGAGCGGGTCTTTATTTTTTAATGGATGCACTTTTAACAGCACGGTGAGTTCAACCAAAACAGGTGTATCAAGTGATAACAGTACCGGGAATAATGTTTTCAATGGGGCAGCCACGATGACGAATTCAGGAGGCGGTAATTTAGTGTTCGGAAATGCAAACTCAGATCAATTCAATACAACAGCTACTTTTAATAATACCGGCAGCGCTAATATATTTGTAGCCTTTAACAGCGCTAACAACATTTTTGGCGGTGTCACGACTTTTAATAATTCGCCTACAGCTAATACGCTGATTTATGTCAGCTGGCTTTCAGCCGGAACAATCTTTAACGACAATATTGTGGTTACTTCCACCACGGGGCAGGGAGTGCAGTTTTGTGGCGGAAGTCTCACTGCTACAACCAGTTTATCCGCGGGTAAGACCATCAGCGCCGGCGCAGCTGGTTTTTCTGCCGGCACCTTGCTGCTTAAGCAGTTTACGCAGGTTGGTGCAACTGCACAAAACATTTCACTCACCGGAACAAGCATTTTAACTTTTGGACCCTCCTCCGTATTCGCAGGAAATATAACCAGCGTAAGTCCTACCTTATTTTTTAATGGATGCACTTTTAACGTAAGTGTGAATTCGACGAAAACCGGAGTAACGAACGACAATAGCAATGGGAACAATGTTTATAACGGCGTGACCACCATGACGAATTCAGGATCCGGTTATTTATTGTTTGGAAATGTAAGTTCAGATCAGTTTAATACAACCACTACTTTTAACAATACTGGCAGCTCTAATATATATGTAGCCTATAACAGCGCCAACAATATTTTCGGCGGTGTTACTACTTTTAATAATACGCCCGCAGCAAATACGACCATCTTTGTCAGCTGGCTTTCCGCCGGAACAATTTTTAACGATAACATTGTGGTTACTTCCACCGGTGGACAAGGGGTTCAGTTTTGCGGTGGCAACCTGACGGCGACAGCCACCTTATCAGCAGGTAAAACGATCAGTACCGGTGCAGGCGGTTTTTCAACCGGTACCTTATTGCTCAGACAATTCACACAAGCAGGTGCAACTTCTCAAAACATTTCACTTACCGGAACGGGAAATCTGACTCTTGGTCCTTCTTCTTCGTTTGGAGGAAACGTCACAACAGCAAGCCCTGCCTTGTATTTCAACGGTTGCAATTTCAACGGAACAGTAACTTCTTCAAAAACCGGAGCGACAAATGATAATTCTGCCGGAAACAATATATTTAACGGCGCTTTTTCCGTAACCAATACGGGTGCCGGATATTTCATGACGGGAAACGTCAGCCCGGATCTATGGCAATCCACAGCTACTTTCAATAACTTAAGTAATGGACAAAACATGTATATCGCCTATAACAGTGTGGGAAATATTTTTAACGGCGATGTTATATTTAATAATCAGCCTTCTTTAAACAATTTATGGATCGATGCTAACACCAACGGGCTTAACACGCAGTATAACGGAAATATTAGTGTTATCAATTTGAATGGAGCGGGTGTTTATTTTGGTTCGGGCACAGGCACAGCTATACTAAGTAGTGGAAGAGCAATCAGTGCAGGCGCCGCAGGATTTACCAGTGGCGGACTGATATTCAGGAACTTTATACAAACCGGCCCTGGCGCTGCGCAAAATATCACGACAACAGGTACCAGCTATATACAATACGGAAGCAGTTCTTCCTTTGACGGAGCTATCACTTCATCCAGTCCTGGTTTGTTTTTTAACGGCTGCACATTTAACGGATCCGTAGATTGTACTAAAACAGGCACTTCAAATGATCAGAGCACAGGCAATAATATATTCAATGGCGCAAGCAATTTTACGGATAACGGGACCGGTTATCTGCTAATGACCAATACGACACCAGACGCGTATAACGGAAATGTTGCTTTTTTGCAAAACAACACGGGCGTGGTGTATCCAAACTATAATGGCAACAGCACGTATGCCGGCAATCTGACCCTAACGTCTCCTGCCGCCACAGCGATTACTTTCGGCTCCCTCACCGGTACCGCCACACTATCGGGCACAGGCGGACAAAACATTAACGCGACGGGGAGTACGCCGGCGCCTGTATTTACCCGACTGGTGGTTAATAATTCCGGAGCCGGAGTTACTTTAAATACTCCGGTGAAAGTCTCTGCCAATCTCACACTTACCTCCGGACTGGTCAATACCACAGCAACCAACATATTAACCATGCTAAATGGCTCAGTAACTGCTGCAGGTACCGCGCTCTCGGCCAGTTATGTGAACGGTCCCATGAGATACCAGAAATCACTCGCCGGTGCAAGCACTTTAAATTTCCCGATAGGAACCAGCCCTGATTGCAGGCCGGTTTCCCTTACCGTAAATCATACGTCAGGTAATTTATATACTTACCAGGCGCAACTATTTAATGCAAGCGCGACTGCCCTGGCATATTCTCTGCCCGTCACAGTGACGGCCGTATCAGGTGAGCATTACTACACGATCAGCAGGGTAAACGCGGCATCTGTTAACCAGCCAACTCTTGAACTGAGTGGTAACCAGACTATCCAAATATTTTTCGGATCAAATGATGTGGTGAGCGATGGAGCCACCCTCTCGATTGTCAAAAATACTTTTGCAGCAACCACTTCCTGGATAGATATTGGCGGTACAGGAGGCCCGGCGTATAGCGGAGGTGCAAATTTAACTGGCAGTATTACGTCGACTTCTTTACCCACCGCATTCAATTCATTTTCCACTTTCTCTATAGCCAATAAATTAGCAGGAAGTAATGTATTGCCCATTGAACTGCTTTTTTTTAACGCAAAGGTTAACAAAGGCATCGTCAACCTTGGCTGGGCTACTTCCATTGAATCCAACAACAGTTATTTTACAGTAGAAAGAGGCAGCGGCACCGCAGACTTCAGATTCCTGCAAAAGATAGGTACCGAGGCTCTGGGCGGCAACAGCAGCATCCCTTTACATTATATCGCAAATGATCTAAACCCTTATTCAGGGGTCAGCTACTATCGGCTAAAACAAACTGATCTGGACGGCAACTATACATATTCGGATATTGTACCGGTTAATTTTGATAAGAACAGCTTTATTTCTGTTTACCCGAATCCTACAAGAGGCACGATGTATATAACTGGGATTGATTTAAATCAAAACAGTTTAAAAATTGAATGGTTTGATATCAGCGGAAGATCTATGTTAAAAGAAACGATACCTGTTCAAAGCGGGACGGCAACACTGAATGCACAGTTCAATACCGGAGTGTATCTTTTAAAAATAACCACTTCTGATGGGGGCATCAATTTGCAAAATGTGATGATCATGAAGTAAAATCTGGCTGAGGATCTGTGTTTCGCGGATCTCCATGTGCTCCCAATTCAACCGCCTAACCGGGCTGATTTCGAATCACCATTTAAGTGATTTAAGACTTTTAGCATCTCTTTCTGCCTGATTTCCGGCAAATGCTTTCTGACCAATCGGTAAGCTTTCGAAATTTATCGACAGGTGGAATGCAGCCCCATTTCCTGATGAACGAATTTCAAATAAGTGATAAAAAATGGTTATCTTTTGCCTCATCTTATGGCCTCAACTTGACCTGAGTCACAAATTCAATATTAATCTCCTTAATTTGTTTCTCCCGCATTTTTAAGACTGATAAGTTTTCGCAATATAAGCCCGTTTATCAAATATGATTAACCGGTTCGAATCTTTCGATGGCAAAATCGATATAAAAAGCTCTCCCGGCAATGGTTGTAAAATTGTGATTACCATACCGAATCATACTTTGGCCGTGGTTTAAGAGCAGGTGATTCAGAAGAATCTCGTGATATTCAATATTCTTTTGATGACGGGAAAATGGATCAAAGTGACTACAGGGAATTAAGAGATGAATGTCAGCCCAAAATAACTGCTCTGAAAGGCAAATTATCCTGGTTTGCAGAAACAAAAAATAAATCGACATTTCCGGATAAACTTTTTTTGAAGAAAAGAATCTAAAACCGGTCGAATCAATAAGGCAGTACTGCTAATTCACAAGTCAAACCCACTGTGCCAAACAAAATTTTAATTATTTGCCCCAGCTTTTAGTTAGTAGTAGCATACTTGATTTTTCGTGTGATTCCCATTCGGTTTTTACTTTTTGAAAATCCGTCAGAAAATTTTGATTTTGAAAAAGCATATTTACTATTTGTCTGGCAAAAATCCTAGATGCTTCAGCGTCACTTGGATAATGAACGCCGATGATCTCCCGCGCATGGGCCATTGCATAAGCATCTTTCGTGAAATAATCTGTAAATTCTGGTGCCAGCGCCTGGTAAATAAAAGCGTGGACATATGCATATGTAACATGACCGCCCGGATAAGAAGCTGCCCGAGACTCCTCGAGATCGTGAATTTTTGGTTCAAGGGTGTATGGTCTTACGCGTTCATATTTAAACTTTAAAGACCAAAGGAAATAATTGACGTCCTCCGCCACATTAGAAAATAGTGAATCAGTCTGCGGCAGCTTTTCAGGATTGACCCAATATCCAATCAACTGTCCTATCTCGCTGGGCGTTAGAAATGTGTTTGACAAGTATAGGCTGGACCGGATGTCTTCAGGGCTTCTGTTAGTTTGCAAGACCAGCAAATAGTCAAGTTCGGCACGTGTTTGCAGGGAGCTGTTTGCGGGAGGATCCGGGATTTTGAAATCATTTACCGAAGTATTCCTGAGGTAATGCGGTTTTTCATTTAGTACTTTTGATGCAAATTTTTCATCGTATGGGAATGAAAGTTTATCGAGTGTTTCATGGTCTGATAGAGGCTTAGGATTTATAGCCCCAAGGATTTTATAATGCCCGCGAACCGGGGTAAGTTCCATTAACGAGCCACTCGTCTCAACATTCTGGGCCCGGACGTTGTTAAAAGACAACATAAAGCAAAAAAGAACAGATAATGAAGAGTTACTCATACAGGAAATATTTTAACTAAAATTATCTGATCCGGGATTTTAAAAATTGTAAATATTGACTAACTTCTGTTTAAATAATGGATATGAAACACGGGAAAAGTCCATTCACTTCATTTTATTACGTGTGGAACAAATCTTCAGCTGTTTTCTATTCCTCCAGCCTAACTCCTTTTCACAGTCATAACACCATTCAGATAATACTGGATATACAGGATAATTTCAGGATCAGATTAAAAGACGGTCAGTGGACTACTTTTAAAAGCCTGATAATTAAAGAAAATACAATTCACCAGCTCGATACGAATAACAGCGTTCAGCTGATCATTTACCTGGATGCCAAATCTCCTGTTGCAAAAGCAATTACGTCGTCATTCCTATCTGAAAATGACGTCTACGCTCCGGCAATGAATATCTTCCACATAGTAAATTCCAATGAGTTGGAGCAGGCCTTGGTAAATCCTGAGCCCAGCAGGATGAAAAGCCTGGTGGAAAAGATTATAGGAAGACTTTCTCAGGAAATTAGTCTACTATCTCCTGACAAACGCATAGCATTAATCGAGCAGACTATTTCCACCCTGGACCCGAAAGAAATCTCAATGAAAATGCTCGCAGAGAAAGTATTCTTATCAGAAAGCCGGCTGCGTTCATTGTTTAAAAAAGTCACAGGAACATCCATTTATCGTTTTATACTTTGGAATAAAATCAGGTTCGCGACCAATCAGATCATGGCAGGCAAGTCAGTGAACGATGCAGCCTTTGAAGGAGGATTTACGGATAGCAGTCATTTTCATAAGATGATGGTTCAAACATTTGGAGTAACTCCATCTGATTTTCTAAAAAACAATAAACTAAAACAATATGTAATTTGTGATAAGGATCGGCTCTTCTTCAAAACAAGCCTTTTTTAAGTATTACTAAAACGGTCATATTTTACAATTTTTATACACTGAATTCAAATACATTCGGGCATAAAAAAAGGCAGATATGAAATTTATTCTCGCGACTGTAATATTTCTTTGCTTTTTTCACTGTCATCTACCCGTTATTGGTCAAAACACAAGGGCTGAAGTTTGCATAGAAGGAACCTTAACATATTCATTTATTTCCAAGATTAATGCACAATCTTACCGGATTTCCATAGCACTCCCCTTTAGTTACTCACTAGCTGATACTTTTCATTATCCCGTAATGTATGTCCTGGATAGCGATCCGAATTTGCCACTGGCTGCACTTATTCAGCGTAACATGAGCTATGACCATGAGGTTCCTGATATCATTATGGTCGGCGTAGGATATCCAGTAGATAATTTTTTATCCTCCAGACCCTTTAGAATGCTTGATTATACCCCCACCCATGTTCCTAAAGTTGATTCTGAACTTACCGCCAATCACCATTTGAAAATGGTATCAGGCGGAGCTTCTAATTTCCTGCGGGTTATGGAAGAAGAAGTAATTCCCTATATTGAAAAATCCTACAAAGCCAGTGATGACCGGTGTTTGGCAGGACATTCATTCGGAGGCTTATTTACTGTTTACGCATTATTCAATACACCTTCTCTTTTTAATAAATATTTAATAAGCAGTCCTTCATTGGACTGGGATAATTTTGAAACACTAAGACAAGAAACACAATTTTACGATGCGGGACACAGGACCCTGCAAGTCAAAGTATTTGTTTCCAGTGGTTCTCTTGAACCAGACCCCATGATCCCCGATACAAAGGAGTTTGTTAAGAGGCTCAGAAACAGGAATTACTCAGGACTGGAACTTACGGAATTTATATTTAAAGACGAGACACACTTATCCGTGATCCCATTTGCGATCAGTAAAGGAATGAGAACAATATATAATTCCGGCAGATGAACATTTGGCGAGTGCCAGGAAACTGACTGGACCTGTTTGATATTTTATGATCTAATAACTTTCGGGTCAGCGGCCCGGGTGTACCGACCCCCTACTGAACTGATTTTTCCACCGCAGATAAACACTGTGAGGATATGTTGTGCTTGCGTAGGGTTTGAGTTACCCTGTGTTGGTCTGCTTCCTGGATGATTTGAAGCTTCTGTTCCACAGAAAAGCTTCTACATTGTTTTCCCATAACCTAAATTTAAGACGACTAAATTGATTTACTAATTTAGTTCAGCCATTTAGGGGGCCAAGACACTTCAAATTTCAAAGTGGCTGAGTCAGGAGTCTTTACAATCCAATTTTCACTATTTAAGTGCATCATATAACAAATACAAGTTTAGTAGTAATATAATTGCTGCGACCACCCATGCTACAATTTTTGTACCTCTACTGTTTGCAAAATGGCCCATCTTATCTCGGTCATTGGTGAATAAGATAAGCGGAATGACAGCAAAACTGAGCTGCATAGAAAGTATAACCTGACTTAATATGAGGAGATTGGCAATGCCTTTTTCTCCGTACATAACTGTTACAATAAATGCGGGTATGATCGCTACGCCTCTTGTAATTAATCTCCTTAGCCAGGGTTTTAAACGAATATTCAGAAAACCTTCCATGACAATCTGACCAGCTAATGTTCCTGTCAAAGTGGAGTTTTGTCCCGATGCGAGCAAGGCAATGGCGAATAAAGTGCTTGCAAGTGTAGCGCCAAGTAAGGGAGCGAGTAATTTATGGGCTTCCATTATGTCCGCTACTCCCTGGTGGCCTGTTTTGTGAAAAGTTGCTCCGGCTACAATAAGGATAGCAGCATTAATAAAAAAAGCAAATAACAAAGCAACTGTGCTGTCTATGGATGCGAATTTTATCGCCATTTTCTTACCCGCAACGTTGCGTTCATAATTGCGCGTTTGTACGATACTTGAATGCAAGTACAAATTGTGAGGCATCACGGTAGCTCCAAGTATCCCAGTAGCTATATACAGCATAGATGGATTAGAAACAATTTGCTGACTGGGAATAAGACCGCTTAAAATGGGAATAAAATCCGGATGTGAAGCAATGATTTCATAGGTAAAACAGCCGAGAATTACAAAAATGAGAGACGCCACGATACTTTCTATTAAACGAAAACCCT
>Ga0206943_1159_pt1 | contig 16367 bp, 15 predicted proteins | sample Alteio_BWOrgHeat_7_FD_153243 | JGI IMG/M metagenome (GOLD analysis project Ga0206943, IMG submission 153243) | Enriched cells from forest soil in Barre Woods Harvard Forest LTER site, Petersham, Massachusetts, United States -... | ecosystem: Environmental > Terrestrial > Soil > Temperate forest > O... | reverse complement strand
TATTTATCAGCTGGTATGTCGCTTCTATATTCAATATCTACATCATACCAGCGGGAAAATTGCCTGAGAATCGTTTTTAAATCCGCACTTTCAAAATGGAAGAAACCATTCTTCCAGGCCATGACTTCCTCTTCATTGATTCCGGAAAGAACTTCCATCTTGTTTCCATTGATTTTTGCCTGCTGTCCTGGCTTAATGGTTTCAGATAATTTTAAATTTATGTCTGATACTTTGACTGAACCTTCGAGCAAGGTCACGGCCAGTCCGGGTTCGTCATCATACGCGTTGACATTAAAATGTGTACCCAGCACCTGAATATTGATATGATTATACAAAACATGAAACGCGCGGGAAATATCATGGGCCACTTCGAAGTAGGCTTCGCCGGAAATCGCTACCGATCTTTCCTTTTCTGCAAAGGCAACGGGATAAGTCATAGAAGATCCTGCGTTGAGCCAGACCCTCGTGCCGTCTGAGAGGGCGATTTCGATCGGTTGGGAGCCACGTGGATTGGACAGGGTATTATAAACTGATTCCTTTGCCGGACCGTGATTATTCGCATTATATATTATCAGCCCGGTCTTTGATTTGATTACCAGCACCTGGTTTTGCATGGCGACCTGTCCGCTTACGGCAGAGTCCAGAAAAACTTTCCGGCCGTTTCCAAGCGTTATTGTCGCCCTGTTTATTGAAGGAGCTGTTATGTCTGCAACCGCGACAGGTTGTTCCATTTTTGTTTTTGATTTATTCAGCAACAACCAGGCTACGCCGGAAATCATGAACACAATAATACAGGCGGCCGCCAGTTTTCGCCAGGTAAAACGCGTTTCCGGCTTCATTTCAATGACCGCGGCCTGGTTTATAATACGTGCATACATTTCATCCCAGCCGATCCCCTTTGGCTCCGATCCGAAATCAATTTCTCTCCAGTCCTCCTTTAAAATTTCCTCCAGTTCCGCCATTTCAGCAGGATCTGACTGGTTTAAACGATACCGCTCCAGTAGAAATCGCAAGCGACGGGTGTCTGCACTCATTGTAAATTATTTAACAACTCTTCTTATGGGAGACCGGAACGCGCGGGAGATGTACTAGTGGAGAGGGAAATAAATTATTAAGCCGTTTTTTTGAAATCCTCATAGCCAGTGCCAGAGAATATAGAGCATGGCCACATCGCCATGCGATCTGAGCCAGATTTTGATCGACTGGATCGCGGTTCCCAGGTGGTTTTTGACGGTATTCTCCGAGATATTGAGCTCGGTGGCGATCTGTTGCCTGGTGAGCCCCTCTTCTTTAGCAAGCCGGTAGACTTTTTCCTGCTGCGGCGGCAGGCTGCGGACAGCCTGTTCGAGAAGTTTGGTCGTTTCGTCGAGGTCGAGATTGAGCTCTGTCGTGTTTTCAGGACCCGGGTTACGGGCTTCGAGGCCGATCCGCATAGCCTGCTCATTTGATCTCTGGCGGATGGCGTCCAGCGACGCATTTTTAGCCATGATGAAGAGGTAACCATCTGCATTTCCGATATCGCCCAGGACCTGACGGCTGGACCATATTTTCAAAAAAACGTCCTGGGTGAGTTCTTCCGCCTCATCATGTTGTTCGACGATATGGAGAATAAAAAGGTAAATTTTTGAACGGTAGTGTTCGAAGAGAGCGCGGAATGCAGATTCGTCGCCGGTAGAAATCTGGTGGAGCAAGTATTCCGGAGAGGTCATGGCCGGGTCATTTGATCCGGCGGGTATGGATGGAAGAGGTTTCAGTAAATTATTTTCTGGCTCTGAATATTTTGTGACAATCTGTAAAGGTCATGAAATCTTAACAATTATCAGTGAATGGATGCGGGAATCTGAATTTTTAGTTCAGGCCTTCAGATAATCAGTTTCTTATCCACGATGATTTTCCCCATGATCAGGTTGTCGATGATTTTCGGAAGGGAGGTGTCCCAGGGAAAGTCAGGATTGTCCCGCCATTGATTCGCTGTCCGAAGGAAGTATTCATGGCTCGCAACTTTTCTGATCAGTTTGAAGTGAATGTTCCGGAACAGACCGAACTCATCCCATGCATCGGGGATACGGGGTCTGCCAAAAACAAAACGCAAAGTATATTCATTATCTATCGGGGCAATGATATCCGGAAGGTAGTGGGCGAGGATTTTTGAGAACGCGACTATTCTTCGCGAAGATTTCATCGCATTCAGGTTTTCAAAAACTCCTTCAAGGATATTGAATTCGCTCACGGTGACGTCACTGATATTTTTTGAGCAGAGCGATTGGATCGCGGGCATTTGTTCGGAGATGCTTGCACTGAAAATATCGAATTCATTCATCAGTGGGCCGCCACCCATCCGGTGCATGCCCCAGGACACGAGCAGCGCGTAGACCATTTCAGCTTTTTCGTCTCTGGTCGCCGTGAGGGCCCTGCGATGGAAGTGCAGGCTCGGGCCCGAAAATCTCTTACCCTCATAATAATCCTGATGGTAGGTCTCACAATTCAGTGCCAGGTCATTGGCCAGGTGATCCCAGTCGATCATACGTTGTTTCGACATGTAAATAGAAACGTGTTTTTGATTTATAAATTGGGGAGGCCTGTGCCTCCCCTCTTGGATTCCCGCCAACCTGGAAAGGCCGGCACTTCTTAATAATTGCTTTTGAGAGCGCGTTTATTTTTTTATTTCACTTTTTCGGCGAGTAAGAGGGCATTATATAAATTCACCACACCGCCCGACACGCAGATCGTTGACATGGGAACGACGCGTTTTTTTCCTTGGTCCGTGACGATAATATTTTGCTCGGGTTTGACTACCGACTGCATAATGATCTGCTTCACCTGGACTGCCGAAAGTTTCGGATAATATTCCCGGATCAGGGCCGCGAGTCCGGTCACCACCGGCGCCGCCATGGACGTGCCGCTCTCGGTCGTATATTTCGATCCGGGTATACTCGAGTAGATGTTCACACCCGGCGCAAAAACATCCACGGAATGCTGGCCGTAATTGGAAAAACGCGCGACCAGGGTGGAATCATTGATCCAGCCAGACGCACCCACTTCGATCCAGGATTCTGCAGAACCACTGCTATCCGCGTATACACGAGTGGGAAAGTTTTTTTCGCGGTCGAGGTTCTCGCCATCGTTACCTGCAGCATGTATCAGCAGCACATCCTTGGACATCGCATATCTCACAGCTTCGTCCACCACTTTTTTATCCGGCGAGTACGCTTTTCCAAAACTCATGTTGACCACTTTGCAGCCATGGTCCGCTGCGAAGCGAATCGCGTTGGCCACATCCTTATCGCGCTCGTCACCATCCGGCACCGTTCGGATCGACATAATCCAAACATGATTGGCGATGCCCTGGATCCCGATTCCATTATCCCGCACCGCAGCGATGATACCTGAAACATGCGTCCCGTGCAGCGCGGATGGTCCCTCTACGTCCGGATTTCCGTAGAACCTTTCGTTAACATTGGTTGAGTCGTCGCCCACAATCGAGTGACGCGGATTGAACGCCGGATTGAGATAATAATCCAGTTCCTGCTGGAAATGGTCGTGGTATCCTTTCAAACGGTCATGCCTGTACGAAGTATAATCCGGATTCAGTTTCAGGATATCGATGACATGGTTCTTTACGTTCTCCTCCCGTGCATTTCCGGATTTGTAGGTTTCAAAATCGGTGAGCGACGGCTCATCTTTCTTCATCTTTTCGACCATGCTGTCCAACAGTTTTTCATAACCCGTCACATTCTGAATGATCTGCCTGTCTTCCGCGACACGCCTGTTATATTCCGTGAGCATAGCCGTATCCGCTTTGCCGGCGCGGATGATGCGGGTGAGCTCGAGGTTTTCATGTTCGATATCGCCGTGCGCGCCGCCTATAAAATCCCATCCGTTCAGGTCGCCCACATAACCATCGCGGTCGTTATCAAGGCCATTAGACATTTCGTTCGGGTTGGTCCAGATCACCGCTTTCAAATCCTCGTGAGCGGTATCCACGCCCGAGTCAATCACACCCACGATCACGGGCTTGAATTTCTTTTTATGGGAGAGGATTTCAGCATATGCTTTTTCTGTCGAGATGCCAAAGACGGAATCTTTCTGGAGGTCGAGGTTTTGCCAGTTGGGTTTCTGGGCCTCTGCTTTTAAGAAAAATAATCCGGCGAGGACGAGCAATACAATCTTATTCATCAGTTTTATTTGATTCATCGGTTTAAAAAAGAAAATAAATAGGTTGTGCATGTACGTTAGTAGAATATTTTGGGGTTTTTTACTATCTGTAATCCGGTTTGATCAGGGCCAGATGCGTTTTTTCCATGATATTCAGGGATACGGCGACCTTAATAAATCCGGCGATACAGCGATCGAGGTCATCCTGCTCGTGGGCGGCGGAGAGCTGAACGCGAATCCGGGCCAGCCCCTTTGGTACGACGGGATAAAAAAAGCCGGTAACATAGATGCCTTCATCGAGCAATTTCGCCGCGAAATTCTGGGCGAGAAACGCATCGTAGAACATGACCGGAACGATCGGATGAGCACCTTCCTTTATATCGAAACCCGCTTCCATCATTTTCGCCCTAAAATAATGTGTATTGAATTCTAATTTGTCGCGTAGGGCCGTGGAATCTTTCAGCATATCGAGCACCGTGATGGAAGCACCGACGATCGAGGGAGCAAGTGTGTTGGAGAACAGATAGGGGCGGCTGCGCTGGCGGAGCATTTTGATGACCGACTTTTTGCCGGATACAAATCCACCATTGGCTCCACCGAGTGCTTTGCCAAGAGTTCCTGTGATGATATCGACACGGCCCATCACATCATGGTATTCGTGGGTGCCACGTCCGGTTTTTCCAATAAATCCCGTGGCGTGTGAATCATCCACCATCACGATGGCTCCATATTTTTCCGCGAGATCGCAAATTTTGTCCAGTTGGGCGATCGTGCCATCCATGGAGAAAACTCCGTCCGTAACGATGACGCGGTTACGGGCTTCCGGTTTTATTTTTAGAATATTTTCCAGTTCCTGCATATCATTGTGCCTGTATCGAAGTTTCTTCGCTTTGGACAGCCGCATCCCATCGATCAGGGACGCATGGTTGAGCTCATCGGAAATGATCTCGTCTTCTTCATTAAACAGGGGTTCAAAAACACCCCCATTTGCGTCAAAGGCAGCGACATAGAGGATCGTCTCATCCATCCCCAGAAATTCGGAAATTTTTTTCTCGAGCATTTTGTGCAGGTCCTGCGTCCCGCAGATAAACCGCACGCTGCTGAGCCCGAAGCCCCTTTCGTCGAGGGCCTTATGGGCAGCTTCGATCACTGTCGGATGGGATGAAAGCCCCAGGTAATTATTCGAACAAAAATTAAGCACTTCGTCTCCGGTCACGCGGATATGTGCTCCCTGCGGGCCGCCGATAATCCGTTCTTTTTTGTAAAGACCTGCTGTTTTGATTTCTTCCAGTTCATTGGCAATGCGTAATTCGAAATCTCTATTCATGCGATTGATCTATTTTCATCTGAGCCTTTCACATATTTCCTTCGATCACTCAAAAAAAAACGGGGGGCTAATAAAAATCAGCCCCGTATTGGCGAACGGCCGCCAATTAACCTATACTCGGAATAAGCGGGACCTGTTCAGAACCCACCTACCGCCTATCCCCTACTCATCATTTCTTTATCCATTCATTCTTTTACGCCTGTAACTCTTTTCTTCTAATTCTTTCAGACACGTAATTCTTTTAACTTTCTTTTATTTCGCTTACATATGTCCGTCAGAATATATACCCCCAATAACGCATTCAGACCCGTAAAAATCAAGAGGGTGCGTCTCGCCAGGCTGTGATCAAACAACAACAGGACATCCGTGATCATCAGCGCCAACTGGATCGCACCTGTCAAAGAATAAATGGACGAACCCCTGTTTCTCATCGATCGGAAGAGTCGCAGCAACATCAAAAGCACTGCAGCAACCCCCGCGAAAAGCTGGGCAAGATCAAAGAGCAGCTTAAACAAGATTTCATCATTCAGATTGACAAATACCATTACAAAGACAATCCCGGTTATAAAAACCGAGGCCGGAAAACTCTTATTTTTCACAGCCGGGACAATTCAGATTGTGCATGCTGCGTATAGCGCTCCAAAGCCATCAGTATCCCAATCAAATCGTCGGTATAAATAGTTTTACCACTTTCATTTTCGCTTGCACCCGAAAGAAAATATTCCTCGTCCCGGTTCGTTGCCCCGTTTTTATAATAGACGTAAAAAACCGAATTGTCCTGGATAAACCGGTCCAGTTTCTGTTGTTCCCTGATCCAGAATTCTTTTAAGGTACCCGGTTCGTCATGAGGCTTAAATATTTCTGCCTGGTAACGCAGGTTATAAAATTCGATCTGCGACTTAAAGAGCGGTTTTACATGTTTATAGAATTCGATCTCATCCTCCTTTGAAAGAAACCGATGATCCTCTAATTTCTGTTCGATCCAGGACCAGTGTTTTTGGGCCAGGTTAAAGCAGCATTCGATCTCGGCCATGGTATGTGGCCGGAGTTTGCCGCAGGCTTCGATTCCCTGCATCATGGATTCATATAGTGGGAGCCATTCTTCTTTCATCCGAAATCATTCACTATATTTTTTCATCATAAAAAACGGGAGGTATGGAAATACCCCCGTTTGATTATTAAAAACTAATCTGTATGAAAAAAACATTTAAAATATTTTTTAGAAAGCATAAAATTAAAAACCTATTCTTCGTACAGCCTTTTCAGCGGCGTGTAATCCAGCAGTTCAATCTCAGGTGTGACATATCCATCCTTCACGGGCTCTTCTTTCATGAGATCGGTACTGAGGTATTTTTTGTTGCTGTCAGACAGGACTGTTACAACGACCGCACCCTCGCCAAGATAATTCTGCGCGTGCATTGCACCTAAGATATTTGCCCCGGAAGAAATGCCAACTGCCAGCCCCAGTTGACTTGCCATCAGTTGCGCCATGAGGATCGAATCGCCATCAGAGACTTTGATGATATCGCCCAGTTCGTCCAGTTTGACAATCGCCGGTATAAACTCATCGGAGATCCCCTGTATCCTGTGCGATCCGACTTTGTATCCAGTCGAAAGCGTCGGAGATTCCATGGGTTCAAGCGGATGAATCGCGATCATCGGGTTTCTCTTTTTTAAATATTTGCTCATCCCCATGACCGTTCCTCCTGTGCCCACGCCAGCCACGAAGGCATCTGGCTTGAGTCCGATGGATTCCAATTGGGACCAGATTTCCGGCGCCGTTGTTTTCTGATGCGCTTCGGCGTTGCAGACATTTTCAAACTGCATGGGCAGAAACACATCAGGCATCCCGGTTGCCATTTTGAGTGACCGTTCGATGCTGCCGATAAAACCACCCTCTGCTTTCGAGATCAAAATAATCTCCGCGCCCAGGCTCTTGATGATATCGATTCTTTCTTTGCTCAACCAGTCGGGCATAATGATCGTGACAGGGTGGCCCAGGGCCTTTCCGATCGCTGCAAATGCGATCCCGGTATTACCGCTGCTCGCTTCCACGATCCGGTCACCCGGATGAATTTTTCCATCCGCGTAGGCCCGTTGTAAAATATAAAGCGCCATCCGGTCCTTAATACTTCCCGTCAGGTTATAGTGTTCGCATTTAGCATAGACCGTGCGTATTTTATCTTTATACCGGTAGCGTATCCCCAGCATGGGTGTATTGCCCACCATGGTCCAGAGCCGGGCCAGTTTCAGTGTTGTATCCGGTTCTGCATTTTTGCTGAGATTATTTTTCAGATTGTTTTGCAACTGTTTAATATTAAATTATTGAAATCACATCCACGAGTTTCACCAGCTGTGTTTTGATCAGTCTCGCTTTTTCCGCGTCGGTTTCCAAAATGATTTCTATTTTCGCCAGGCTCCGGTCATCCTTCTCTTCATAGGCCAGCAATCTTTTGATATTGATCCTTCGGCGTTTGATTACCTGAACGATCTTCGAGAGAATCGTAGGACTGTTTTCTACCCTGATCTCAAAATGTCTTTCGTCCATCCGTTTGATATTTACTCATAATTCATGCATAGGATTATCCCCGAACCAGATTTGTAGTTTTATTCTCCAGCAGTTCCACTTCGATGACGCCTTTTAATTTCTCCAGCAGATGCAGCACATAACGGCCTTTGTCTTTTTCCAGCAGACAATGAATGATTAAAATGCCCTGCCGGTCAGTAAGACATTGTAAATGCATATTGCTCACGCGGATCTGCCGCTCCACTAAAAATTTCACCACCTCGCCCTGCGCCAGAAGCGGGTTATGTGTCCTTATAATAAAGGCACAGGGCCGTTTTGTTATTTCATCGATGAGACCGCTCATAAGTGCTGTTTTAAAAGAACCGGGTGCGTTGAAACGCCCCCCGGTATTTACAAAAACTCGCATCACGTCATCTGCAGCGCGTCAACTGCAGCTAGTTTAAAAAAAGAAAATCAGAACCCCAACTTCAAAACATTTACTAAACATCCAAAATCTTCATTTTAATTTTTGGATAGTTCTTTTTGTGTATTCAATCCGCACTCCAGCCATAATTTATATTGCCTGATATCAGGCGTATAACCAACCGGCAAATTCATTAACTGTTCATCCGGATTTAATATCACATACAGGGGTTGCGTAACCTGGCCAAAATTTTCTGACTGGAAGGTTGCCCATTTGTCACCCACCGTTATAATATCCTTATCGGATCCGGCTTTTGTTTTATAAGAAAATGATTCCGGTAATTTTTTCCTATCGTCAACGTATAGTGAAACCAGAATGAAATGATCTCTGATCAGGCCCGAAATTTCGGAGTTCGTCCAGACCTGTTCCTCCATTTTTCGGCAGTTGACACAGGCCCAGCCCGTAAAATCAATCAATACCGGCCTTCCTTCCTTTTTTGAAAGCGCCAGTGCCTGTGCGTAATCATTGATGAACATTGGCTTCAGTCTTTCATCCTGTGAATTTTCTTTGGTATACATCGAGTAGGAAAGTGGCGGTGCAAAACCACTCAGCAATTTCAGATTGGCGTATTTTGAGTTGGTCAGTCCAAAACATAAATACCAAACAAACAAAAGCACAATAAATGCGAAAATCCTGAGATTCTTTTTAAACAAATAGAAAGTCAGCCCGGCTGCAATCAGGGTCCAAATCCCAATGAATACTTCCCTTTTTAAAATGCCCCAGTGCTGGACCAGATCGGCATTGCTCAGAAATTTGAAAGCCAGTGCCAGCTCCAGAAAAGCGAGCACTTTTTTAACAATATCCAGCCAGCCGCCGCTTTTCGGCAGTTTCTTCAGCCAGTTCGGAAACATGGCAAACAAACCGAAAGGCAATGCCAGGGCGAGGCCGAAACCTCCCATTCCGGCAGTTAACTGCCAGGCACCACCGTTCGATGACAGTGAACCAACCAACAGTGATCCAAGGATCGGACCGGTACAGGAAAAAGAAACAGTGGCAAGGGTCAGGGCCATAAAAAAAATGCCGGCGAGGCTTCCGAGGCCACTCTTTGAATCCGTTTTGTTTATTAGACCGGAAGGAAGTGTGAGTTCAAACAATCCAAAAAATGAAAGAGAGAAAAATATAAATATGACAAAGAAGATAATGTTCACCCAGGCATTGGTGGATATGGAGTTCAGTATTTCAGGACTGATATTCCCGATTAAATGAAAGGGCAGGCTCGCCAGTAGATAAATAAGTAAAATGCAAAAGCCATAGATCACTCCGTTTTGAACGCCTTCTTTTTTTGTTTTCGCCTTATTAGTAAAAAAAGAAACTGTAACCGGGACCATGGGAAAAACGCAGGGGGTGAGTAAGGCAATAAGACCACCTGCAATGCCGAGTAAAAATAAACTTAGTAATCCCTTATTTTCCTTACCAGTCTTTTGTTCAGAACCATTCTTCAGTTCAGAACCGCAATTTGCTTTTGGATTCGATAAGTCAACTGTTGACAGTTTGATTTGAGATGATTGATTTGTACTTTGGACGGCAGATCCTGCAAACACAAGTGTTTTTTCTTCTTCAATAGGCTGAAACTCCTTTCCATTCGCGGCAAACCCATGGATGGTAATTTTCAATATGGGTGGTATGGCCCCATCAATTTCTATTGGCTGAATGAATTGAAGCGAGTTTTTGTAAACCCGGAGTAGTTTATTCTCAAATATTTTGTCATGAATTGTCTGAGGATTGCTGAATTCCGGGCTGTCTTCCTTTTCTAAATCCGGTGCTTTTAAAATATGAGGGTTGTCCCAGGAGATACCAATGGCTGTTATCTGATTTGCGGTATCGTTTTTGGCATACACATACCAGCCTTTCGGAATTATTCCTTTGACGGTGATCAGATAATGACCATTCACCTGCTTTTCAGAGGAAACATTCCAGGCAATGGGGACAGTCTGGCAATAAGATGTCCCCCCTGTCAGCAGGAAAAGAAATATCAAAAAATGTGTCTTCAAATGTGTCACTAAGCGTTTCGGAATAAGTACAGGTTATTTCCCAAAAAAAATAGAAGGGTAAGTAAAAACAAACCCTTGAAAAGGACATTTACTGTCACATGAGAAAATTTAGGGTGGGTTGTCCCGGTCTTTCATTTACAAAATTTATTCAGTTTAAGGCAACACTAAATTTTTGGGTGGATGGCGCCAGACATTGTTGATCATTACAAACCATAAATTCAACGGCGCCGGAAAAATTCGTTTTTGCGGAACCCTTTAGTTTAACCCGCTGTACAAAATCAACTTTTCCTTCAAAATATTTGACATCAACTCCAAAGACCTCTTCGTGTTTAACAACCAGCCTGCCATTTTCTTTTACGAGGCCATCCAGACTATATAAGGGATTTTTAGAGAAGGTGAACTTCGTCGGGATTGGTCCGCCGTCCGGCGTAAACTGGGAATAGGTATGCCAGGGTCCCTGGACATCGGCTATGCAATGAACCTCATAGGTCTTATCTGAAACCTTAGTCGCGCTGAATGACCATTGGCAGGGCGTTTGGGCTAAGGAAACGATAGCCAATGAAAAAAGAAGAACAAAAACCAAGAAATATTTTTTCATTTCGAAAGATTAAAAACAGGGTAAGTAAAAACAAACCCTGGACTTCAAAAACTACTGCTCACATGGAACAATAAAATCGTTCTGACTCAACTATTCATTCAGTTTTCACTGGTGGATCAAAAAAACAGGCTTATCAAAAAAATCAATTGGTCTGCATAAAATTTTTAAAAAGGGTAAGTAGAAACAAACCCTAGTTCTAAACTAAAATTGCTTAAACCAAAAGACGTGGGAGACTATTGTAAAGCCGATGCAAAATGTTATTCAATACGCATTGGCAGCCAGTGACTGGACGAGCAGTATATAGACATCTCTTTTATCGTAAAATACCTTAGCCGGATAGTCAGGAATCATAAAATTATCACCAGTAACAATTCGTTACCACTATAAAGACGCAGCAAATCGTAAAAAGTACTAGTCAGTCTGAACATTTATTTTAAAATAGTAAGCCGGCCGATCAATCAGGAAGAACAAAAAATACTCCCGTTAAATTTTGTGAAGTGTTTATTGTACACTATTTGGATTTATTGTTAATTCAATTTTTTGTGTGTCCCCCGAACTTCGGCCAATCATAATCTCGAAAACGCCAGGTTCTACAGCGTATTTCATATTCTTTGTCCAGAATGCCAGTTTGGAATCGTCGATTGTAAAGTTCACCGTCTTTGTTTCTCCCGGATTTAAACTTATTCTCGCAAAGTCCTTTAATTCTTTAACGGGACGGGTAACGGAGCTGACTTTTTGATGTATGTAGCATTGCACAATTTCGTCGCCCTTTATATTCCCGGTATTGGTCACATCGACGGAAACCGTGCGGCCACTCAGACGCAGGGGCGAATAAGAATAATGCGTGTAACTCATCCCGAAACCAAATGGATAGAGCGGGGTATTTTTTTCGGTCACATATTCAAAGAAATGCGCGCTCGGTTTATGATTGTAGTAAATGGGTATTTGCCCTGCGCTGCGCGGAATGCTGATCGTCAGTTTGCCGGATGGGTTCACGTCGCCGAATAAAATATGTGCGAAGGCAGTGCCGCACTCTTCGCCCGTGAACCAACCGTCGACAATTGCCGGAACATTTTTGGAAATCCAGCTGATGGAGAGCGGCCGTCCGTGCACGAGATAAACGATCACCGGTTTTCCGGTAGCGACCAGGGCTTTGACCATATCCTCCTGCTGGCTTTGTAAATCAAGATCGGCCATATCACCAAAGTGATCCGGCGTTCCGGCCTCCATCGAAAAAGGTTCAATCTCGCCAACGGCGACAATAATAAGGTCGGATTTTTGGGCTACCTGTACAGCCTCCTGGATTTTTTTAAGATTGTCATCCGGTTTAGGCAGGATGACTCGTCCTATCAGTGAGTCACTGGAAGCTGTCAGGTCGACGCCGTGGGAATACAGAATTGTTGCATTGTTGCCTAGTTCATTTTTTATGCCGTCGAGAATGGAAACCGTGCTTACAGGATAACCGGAATAATCGCCCGTATAATTTTTTTCCGCCATCTGCCCGATGACTGCGATGGTTTTATACTGATCCTTCTTCAGCGGCAAAATATGGTTATCATTTTTTAAAAGAACCATGGATTCTTCAGCGGCCTTCAGCGCGAGTTCGCGACCTTCGGGCTGATTAATTTTTTGTTTCGCTTTTTCAACACTGATGGGCGCTGAGTCATCAAAGAGTCCCAGTTTGAATTTCAATCTCAATACATAGGAAACTGCCTCATCAAGTCCTTTCATGTTGATCTTTCCTTCCCTGAAGAGTGTATTCAGTTCTGCATAATTTTTTCCCATCGGTAAGTCGACTGTGACACCTGCGTTGAAAGCAATGAGTGCCGCGGCTTTGCGGTCCGCCGCCACGAGATGTTTTTGATAGAGCTGGTCAATTGCCCACCAGTCTGACACAAACACCCCCTTATAGTTCCACTCCTTACGGGCAACTTCTTTGAGCAACCATTCGTTCGCATGACAGGGTACTCCGTCGATCTCAACATATGCGGGCATGATTCCCGCCGGTTGCACTCTTTGAATAGCAAGACGGAATGGCTCCATGTGAAATGTGCGCAAAACTCTTTCCGGATAATCAGCAGGACCCTGGTTGATGCCGCCCTCGCTCTGGCCATGACCTGTAAAATGTTTCAGTGTCGCGCCGATATGGTCTTTCGTTATGCTGCCATCACTGCTCCCCTGAAATCCACGAACAACCGCCGAACCCATCAAACCACATAAGTACGGATCTTCGCCGAAAGTCTCTCCTGTCCTGCCCCAGCGCGGATCGCGGGTCACGTCAATCACGGGGGCCAGCACCATTGTAGTCCCGCGGGCGCGCGCGAGTGCTGCGATATAGCTGTAAATTTTTTCGGTGATCAGGGTATCCCAACTGCAGGCCAGCGCAATGCTGGTGGGAAATACATCGGCGTCCTGTGCAACCAGGCCGTGGTGCGCCTCATCCAAAAATATCGGCGGAATTTTCATACGGGTTTTAGCATTGATATAGTCCTGTATCTTGTTGCGATAGCCGATGGTATGTGCCAGATCCGCGCCATAACCCGGATTAATCATGCCGATACCCTGACCATAGAGTGAATCCATTTTCTTTGGATCGTTGAGCAAGGCATCACTTACTTCCGGATAGGCCATAAAGCTGCTGCGCAGTTGCGCGACTTTTTCTTCAACCGTCATTTTTGCGAGCAGATCCTTTACCTTCTTTTCAATATCCTGCGCATTTAGCCAGCGAAAACCAAATAATACAAGCAGCAGTGTTAATTTCTTCATGTTATTGTTTCTCATAAGTAGCGTTGGGCCATGGTTTTTAATGCAGAAAGGCAGCAAAAAATCAAAGGCAGGCCCGCGTGAAAGAGTCTTTTTGACATGATTCCATTTAGTTGATAAATTAATAGTATGCACAGAAGTGCCCTCCCCATCAGAGGCTGACTGGTATATAGACGTTTCAGACGCCAAAAAGTACTATTGGTGGAAGATTTATTTTATTCAACACAACGTGTGTTCGGAGATGGTAAGGTTATCACGGGAATATCCTTTGATCATGAAGGCAATCCATATGATGAAAGTTCCGACCGGATAAAAATATAAAAAGTTAGAAAGGGGGGTGAAGAATTTTATTTAATCCTGGATATTTGAAAGGACTTTACGAATATCGCCTTCCAATTGATTCAAATTTAATTGTATGATATCCCAGACGATCGAATCGTCGATTCCGAAATAGTCATGCACAATAATATTTCTGAAATCCTTTACTTGCCGCCAATCGATAAAGGCATGTGAATTACGAAAAGAAAGGTCCATTCTAGCGACTGCCTCACCTATTATCGAAAAATTCCGTTCAACAGCGTGTCTTGTTTTTAGATCCGCCTGATATTTCTCGAAGTTCAGGTCTTTTGTGAAGTTTCTAATATTGCTGATAGCCTCTAGAATGTCCTGCAGCAAAAACTTAGTATCCCTTTCAGACATGGATCAGGCTTTTTTCTACAAAAGGCAGATATTGGGTCTTGATGCCACGGCGTGATACCAGGTCGATTTTTTGATGAAAGAGGTCTTCTAATTCGTGGGCTAGAGCAATAAACCGCATACCTACCGGCCCGTTAAAATCCACTAAGATGTCAATATCACTTTTTTCGTTGAAGTCACCTCTTGCATAGGATCCAAATAAGCCCAGTTCCGCGATCGGATAACGTGCCAATAAGGCCGGTTTGTGCTGGTTTAAAATTTGGAGTATTTGCGCAGTCGTGTACATGGCACAAACATACAAAATCATCTTCTTTATTTATACACATTCTTCAACTGATTGTTTTTCGAATATTTGATATTGTCACAACTCCTAGTAATTATGCCAAAACATTTCGGTTATGCAGGCGCGATTTAGGAAAATTGGTTGTTCCATAGCAGGATATTACAGATAAACTATCCCTTATATTTCTGCCGGCACCTTAACTTTTTTGCCTTTGATATGTTCCTTCCTCTTAGTTGAATTTAGAAGGATGTCTTATCATTTCCGGATACCGTCATCTTTTTTCAACTTTTTTTCGGACGGGACAGTAAATGATAGTGATTAAGGAATCCGGCCACTACTGTCTAGCTCGTATCCAGTTTCAATTCCCTTCAATTTGGCCGGAATGCCTTCTATCATCCATTTGGGTGCCGGGAGTCCCTTGAGATAATGATCAAAAAATTGGGTCATACGAATGGTAAAATCTAGTTGATTTTTTCTATTAGACAGTGCGTGACCCTCTCCGTCATACTGCAGCAGCCAGGCTTTTTTGCCGAGCCTGCGCAAACCATTATACAATTCGATCCCTTGCACACTGGAAATGACCCCATCTTCTTTGTTATTCATTATTAGTAACGGAGTCGTAACTTGATTCAATTTGAAAATAGGAGAGTTTTCAATATATATATCTGGTCTTTCCCATAGGGAAGAACCCATTCGACCCTGACCAAATTCGTAATAGTATTGATTGTTAAGTCCTGGGCCGTAAAAGCCTCCTCTGAGATCTCCGTAGTTGCTGACCAAATCAACTATACCCTCTCCTGTCGCCGCGGCGGCGAATTTATTTGTGTGAGTGACAATATAATTCGTCTCGAAACCAGCAAAACTATGACCCTGAATTCCCATCCTATCACGATCAACCCATGGCTTATTTTCCATATAATTGACAGCAGAGACAACCGACATCAGCGCACTTTGACCGGTTTTACCAATCGTATAGTATATGTCAGGAGTTAACACCAAATATCCGTGACTAACAAACCATGGAATATTCAGTTCCGCTCCACAGTAATCCAAATAAGGAAATTCAAAAACATATTGAGACATTTGCTCATAATAAAATAAAATGAGTGGGTATTTCTTATTCGGGTTGAAATTTTCCGGTTTATATAAAACGCCCTGTGAAACAACTCCATTCGGCATCTTCCAACTTACCAGTTCTGTTGTCAACCAATTATATTGCTTCTGTGGTTCGAAATCAGTCAAGGGCAAATAGCTTTTAAAATCAGTTGTCAAAAAGAAGTTTGGCGCTTCAGAAGCAGTCTGCCTTTCGACAACCCAGGTCTCGGATTTACCAGCCTTGAAGGGTCTCAACTTTCCCTGGTCCATGCCCGGAACTTGGGAGCCTTCAACATAAAAAATATACGAGCCCATAGAAAGTAATCTCGGATTACCCTTTTCTAATAACGACTTAATATAAAAGCCGTTATATTTATTATGCGTATTAAATGCTGTTAATAATAACTCTTCATCCCTTAAAAAATAATTTCTTTCGTTTACTAACCTAAATTTAATATGATTTAAAAGA
>Ga0206943_1158_pt1 | contig 16507 bp, 17 predicted proteins | sample Alteio_BWOrgHeat_7_FD_153243 | JGI IMG/M metagenome (GOLD analysis project Ga0206943, IMG submission 153243) | Enriched cells from forest soil in Barre Woods Harvard Forest LTER site, Petersham, Massachusetts, United States -... | ecosystem: Environmental > Terrestrial > Soil > Temperate forest > O... | reverse complement strand
AATAAAGCAGTTTTTTTAGATCGTGATGGCGTACTGAACCGTGAAATGGGCGATTACGTTTGTAAGTTGGAGGATTTCCATATCCTTAACAATTTTGAAGCCTTGAAAACCTTACAGGATAAAGGCTACCTGTTATTAGTAGCCACCAACCAGGGCGGCTTAGCCAAAGGGTGGTACACCGAAGATGAATTAGCTAAAATGCACAATAAGCTAAAAGAGGTTTATGCAGCACATGGTGTGGAATTTGCGGATATATTTTACTGCCCGCACCACCCCGATTTTACCGGCGAATGCGATTGCCGCAAGCCAAAAGCCGGCCTACTATTGCAGGGAATTGAAAAATACAATATTGACCCTTCCCTATCCTATTTTATTGGCGACCGCGAACGTGACGTAGAAGCCGGCACAAGAGCGGGCGTTAAAGGTATATTAATTGATAGCGACCAGCCTATAAGTACGGTACTGGGAATGATTATTTAAGGTTGTAGATGTTGTAAAGGTTGCAGAAGTTAAAAAATATCGAATAATGGAGTATTTTAATTGATTACATAAAAACTATAACCTTTACAACTATTATAACATTTACAACCCTTACAACTTTACTCAACCACCACATGACCCGCTACCTAAAATACATCGATATAATAATCTTCTCTGTCGCAGGGTTTTATTTGATCTGGCTGTACACCAAATACAGCGGCGTTGGCCTGTCGCCAGATTCGGTGATGTACACCAGCGCGGCGCGGAGCCTGCATACCAATGGGTCATTGATTACCTTTAATAATACAGCTATTACCGATTTCCCGGTTTTTTACTCGGTTTTTTTATGGTTAGGATTAGTCGTAACAGGCATTGATCCTTTCGCGGCAGGATGGTTTTTAGATGCATTACTATTTGCCACACTTATATTTTTAAGCGGTTTTATCATCCAAAAATTTAATCCAGGCTCGTGGATCTATAAGTGGTTGATGTTGCTGGCTATTTTATTGAGTCCGGCGTTATTGCAGGTATATACCTATCTATGGTCCGAAACCCTGTTTACCGTCATTATCCTGGTTTTTATTATTTCGGCAAGGCAGTATTTTGTGAAACATACTATGGTTTCGCTATTAGTATTTGCATTTGTAGCAGCATTAAGCAGTATTACCCGTTATGCGGGTGTTACCATTATAGGTACAGGCGGTTTGCTATTGCTGATGGACAGGGTGCTTCCGCTAAAAAAGAAGATAACACATATTGTAATTTACGGTTTAGCCGCATGTTCGCTATTAGTTCTTAATCTTTTAAGGAACATTTTAAGTACCAGCAGGCTTACCGGGCCGAGGGAAGCATCGTTTACCCCGTTTTTGAAAAACGTGTATTATTTTGGCACCGTAATGTGCGATTGGGCGGGATTCTCTGAAAAGTCATATCCTTACGCTACGCTTATTGCCTTCTTATTATTTGCCTGGTTAATTGGAATTTTAATTTATAATTACTCCAAAAAGCAGGTCAGCAGTTATGAAAACCTTGTAATTGCCTTTACGTTTGTTTACGGGGCGTTTATCATTATTTCATCAACCCTTTCACGGTACGAACGTATCAATTCGCGATTGCTGTCGCCAATGTTTATAACATTGCTGCTAAGTTGTACTTACTGGGTAATAAATATAATTAGGAAAACCAAACCGCCATTAAAATATGTAACCTCGGCCATTGCTATATTATTAATGCTTGGTTTCAGCGCCTGGGAGGTCCATAAACCACAGGGAACTAACCCAAATTCGATGGAAGGTGACTACCAACGTTACGATGACGAGAGTGAGTTTGGCATACCCGGATATAGCGATGATTCATGGAACAAATCACCTTTCGCCATGTATTTAAAAACGGATCATAGTTTGTTTAAGCCCGGCATCCCGGTTTATTCTGACGCTAATGACGCGATGTATTTCCTGTCGGGCGCGAAGGTTAAGTTGTTGCCGCACCGTTATTTTACAAGTGATATTCAGAAATTTTACCAGGTAAAGCACTATTACTTGGTTTGGTTTGCTTCGATGGATAACCCGGAATTAATAAGTTTGAAGGACATTGTAAAGATTGAAAACCTAAAACTGTTGAAGGAGTTTGCCCCCGGAACTGATGATAATGCATATATCGGCGGGTCTATTTATGAATATGATAGTAAGTGATAAGTTAATATAATGGGAATACGCTCTCGCGTCTAATGTGTCATATCTAATAAAAATTTTGATTTTACGATTCAGTGCCTATATTTGCACAATTATTCTATAGTTCTACTATACAAAAATGGAAAGTTTTAAATTACATCATCTTCATCTGCATCCTGCAAGTCCCGATACCCATCGGGAACGCCACCACATGGCGACAAGATAATGTACACTATAAAACGCTATATCCCATTCCATTTATTCATTAAACCCTGCTTGTGAAAACACTTAAAATTGCGATCCAGAAATCTGGTCGGCTAAACGAAAAATCTGTTGAATTATTAAAAAATTGCGGCTTAAACTTCGAGAACTATAAAAGTTCATTGATATCGCCGGTATCAAATTTCCCGCTGGAGATTCTCTTTTTACGCGATGATGATATCCCCGAATATGTACAGGACGGCATTGCTGACCTGGGTATAGTTGGCGAAAACGTTATTGAAGAAACAGAGGTATCGGTAAGTTACCTGCAACGCCTTGGTTTTGGTAAATGCTCATTAAAACTGGCAGTGCCCAACAACAATACGATAAAAGCGCTCGAAGATCTTAACGGAAAATCAATAGCTACCTCCTACCCGGTTATATTGGGTAAGTTTTTACAGAAACAAAATATACAAGCCGAGATCCGCACCATATCCGGCTCGGTAGAAATATCACCGGGTCTTGGTTTAAGCGATGCCATTTGCGATCTGGTATCAACCGGCGGCACGCTTAAAAGTAATGGATTAGTGCCTTTTGTTGATGTGATGTCGTCAGAAGCTATTCTTATTGGGTCAAAAGGAAGCGAAAACTCCGACCTGGTGCAGGAGCTAATACAGCGGGTACAGTCGGTTTTGCGAGCTAAAGAAACCAAATATGTAGTATTGAATGTACACAGGGATAATTTGCCGGGAATTTTGGCCTTATTACCGGGGGTTAAAAGCCCGTCGGTTATATCATTAGCCGAAGCCGATTGGGTAGCCGTACACACCGTAATACCTGAGCGTGATTTTTGGGACAGGATAAGCCAGTTAAAACAAGCCGGCGCACAAGGCATTGTAGTGATGCCGATTGAGAAGATAATACTATAAAGCCAGGCCCCCTGGCCCCCTAAAGGGGAGGAATTGGGGTTAGACTAATTTTAATAAACTTTTAATTCCCCCTTTAGGGGGTTAGGGGGCATGAAGATATTCCAATATTCAGATCTAACTAAAGCAACTATTCAAAAACTGGTTCAGCGTAACGTTGACCCGGCTAATGAGATACGCGCTATTGTTGAAGAAGTGATAGCCAACGTTAAGCAGCATGGCGACAATGCTTTAATTGATTATGCTGATAAGTTTGACAAGGTTAAGTTAGATAAGCTTTATTTAGATAAAGCGGAACTTACCGCGATAGCGGCAACTGTATTGCCCGAACAAAAAGATGCCTTAAAAACAGCTTATAATAACATTTATAAATTTCACCAGGCACAGCTAAAAACTGAGGATAAGGTAGAAACCATGCCCGGCGTAACCTGTTGGCGCGAATTAAGGCCGATAGAGAAAGTTGGCTTATATATTCCGGGTGGCACGGCTGTTTTGCCAAGCACTTTTTTAATGTTAGGCATACCGGCGCGTATTGCGGGCTGCCATGAAATAGTGGTTTGCTCGCCGCCGCAAAAAAACGGTAAAGTAAATGCCTTTATAGCGTATGTGGCACTGCTTTTGGATATTGATAAAATATACCTGGTGGGTGGTTCGCAGGCCATAGCGGCTATGGCTTATGGAACGGAAACTATTACCAAAGTTGATAAGGTATTTGGCCCCGGTAACCAATTTGTAACCAAGGCCAAAACCATTGTACAATCAACCACTACCACCGCTATTGATATGCCCGCCGGTCCATCAGAAGTATTGGTTATTGCGGATGAAACAGCCAAACCGGCTTATGTTGCTGCTGATCTGTTAGCACAGGCAGAGCATGGTATTGACAGTCAATCCATTTTGGTAACCACATCAACCCAAATTGCCGAAGAAACTTTAAAAGAGATTGAAAAGCAGCTACCTGTTTTGCCACGCGCCGAAATTGCTAAAGCCGCGATAGCTAATTCATACATCGTGGTAACCAACACGCTTGATGAGGCCATGCAATTCAGTAATCAATATGCTCCCGAGCATTTGATATTGGCTACCGAAAACTGGCAACAGTTAACTGCAAGCATTATCAACGCGGGTTCTGTTTTCCTGGGTAATTTAACGCCTGAAAGCGCGGGCGATTATGCCTCGGGCACTAACCATACTTTGCCAACCAGTTCGTATGCCAAAGCATATTCGGGCGTATCGGTTGATTCGTTTGTAAAAAAGATCACCTTTCAGCATATAACCCCGGAAGGATTAAATAATATTGGTTCGTCAATTGAAATATTGGCTGATATGGAGGGATTACATGCACATAAAAATGCGGTGAGTGTGAGGAGGTCTGAACCATGATTTATATGATTTTATAGATTTACCTGATGAATGGCAAAAAGTCATGGCAATCCTTTAATCCCACAAATCACGGTTCAGACAAAAGCAATGGCATAATGAAATAAAGAACATGTTTAATATAAATACCATACTTCGAGAAAACATCAAAAACCTAACCCCTTACTCCTCCGCCCGCGATGAGTACCAGGGCGAGGCCAGCGTGTTTTTAGATGCGAATGAGAATGCTTTCGGTTCGCCGTTAGATGAGCAATACAACCGATACCCAGATCCATTACAGTATAACGTTAAAAAGCGTTTGAGCGAAATTAAAGGCGTGCCCATCCGCAACATATTTTTGGGCAATGGCAGCGATGAGGCTATTGATATTTTGTTCAGGAGTTTTTGCAATCCGGGTGTTGATAATGTAATATTGGTGCCCCCTACTTATGGCATGTATGAAGTATCGGCTAATATCAATGATATTCAAACCAAAAAAATAGCGCTGACTGAAGATTTCCAATTGAATTTAGAAGGCATTGCCGAAGCGATAGACGAGCATACCAAACTTATATTTATCTGCTCGCCCAATAACCCTACCGGTAATTCTATTAACCGGGATGATGTAGAAACGTTATTAGCTAATTTTAACGGCATTGTGGTAGTTGACGAAGCTTATATCAACTTTAGCAGGCAAAAAACCTTTATACAAGAGTTAACCGAATATGCTAACCTGGTGGTTTTGCAAACCCTGTCAAAAGCATGGGGGCTTGCGGGCCTGCGTGTGGGCATGGCATTTGCCAGCGAAGAGATCGTCGAGGTGATGAATAAAGTTAAGCCACCATATAATATCAATGAGTCGTCGCAGCAATTAGCTTTAAAGGCATTGGCCAATGTTGACCAGGTAAATAACTGGATAAAAGAAACGCTGGTACAACGCGACAAACTGGTACTGGCGCTCAAAGATTTTGATTTTGTGCTGGATATTTACCCGTCTGACGCTAATTTTATATTAGTTAAAACCACCGACCCGAAGCGGATATACAATTTTTTAGTTGAAAAAGGTATTATTGTACGCGACCGGTCGAAAATTGATTTATGTGAGGGTTGCCTAAGAATAACTGTAGGCACACCTAACGAAAACGAAATATTGATCAACTCTTTACAAAATTTTAAATGAGCAAGCCTGTAAAAATATTATTTATAGACCGCGACGGCACCATAATAACCGAACCAGCTGATGAACAGATAGACTCGTTTGAGAAACTGGAGTTTTATCCCGGCGCCTTACAATATTTGCCAAAAATTGCAGCCGAACTGGATTATGAACTGGTAATGGTTACCAACCAGGATGGTTTGGGCACCGCCTCATACCCCGAAGATACTTTTTGGCCTGTACAAAATTTCATCCTAAAAACGTTGGAGAACGAAGGCGTAAAGTTTTCAGCTATACATGTTGACCGTACCTTCCCGGCCACAAACGCGCCTACCCGTAAGCCCGGTACCGCGCTGCTTACCCAATATTTTGATACGGAAAAATACGACCTAAAAAACTCATTTACCATAGGCGACCGCGAAAATGATGTACGGTTAGCCAAAAACCTGGGAACAAAGGCTATATGGCTAAATAATAATTCGGGGTTAGGTTCTGCTGAATTTAGTACAAAAACGGATATTAAAGACACCATAGTGCTCGAAACTACCGATTGGGAAAAGATATACGAATTTTTAAAACTGGGCGAGCGTGTTATTGAACATAAGCGTACAACTAAAGAAACCGATATCTATATTAAGATCAACCTTGATGGTAAAGGCGATGCCAAAGTATCAACCGGGCTGCATTTTTTCGACCACATGCTCGACCAGATCGCACGGCATGGCAGCATCGATTTAGAAGTAATTGCCCAAGGCGACCTGCATATAGACGAACATCATACAATTGAAGACACGGGTATAGCTTTAGGCGAGGTTTTTGCTACAGCTTTAGGTAATAAAAAAGGAATTGAACGCTATGGTTTTTGCCTGCCAATGGATGATTGCCTGGCGCAAGCAGCTATTGATTTTGGCGGCAGGAACTGGATAGTTTGGGATGCGGAGTTTAAAAGGGAAAAGATCGGCGAAATGCCTACCGAAATGTTCTATCATTTCTTTAAATCGTTCTCTGATGCCGCTAAATGTAATTTAAACATAAAGGCCGAAGGCCAGAATGAGCATCATAAAATTGAAGCTATTTTCAAAGCCTTCGCCAAAGCCATAAAAATGGCGGTGAAGCGCGATGTAAATAATATGGTTTTACCAAGTACGAAGGGACTTTTATAGAGCCCCCCAGCCCCCTAAAGGGGGAGTAATAAATATTAAATGACAAAAATTAAGCAGGAAAATACATCCACTTTAAAAGCCCCCCCTTTAGGGGGCGGGGGGGGCATTGGAATAATCAGATATGGTGCCGGGAATATTTTCTCCTTAACAGCTGCTTTAGAGCGGTTGGGCATTCCGTATGGGATGATTGAGCACGAAGATGATTTTGAAAAGTACGACCGTTATATTATTCCGGGGGTTGGGCATGCAGGCGCGGCAATGGGTAAGTTGGAACAAACCGGTTTAGTTGCCAAAATAAAATTGCTCAATAAACCCACTTTAGGCATTTGTGTGGGTATGCAATTGTTAACCGCTTACTCCGAAGAAGGGGATTCTGACCTGCTAAATATTATCCCCGTAAAAACCTTAAAATTTGCCAATAATACAGCGTTTAAGGTGCCGCATACAGGCTGGAACCAGGTGTTTCCCGAAAAGGAAAATCCACTTTTTAAAAATATTCCTGCCGGTTCACACTTTTACTTTGTACATTCATACTTTATTGAGTATAATAATGCCTACACTTTGTCATCAACTGATTATAGTGTTAAATTTTCGGCATCAATTTGGCATAATAATTTTTACGGTGTGCAATTTCACCCGGAGAAATCAGGGGTTTATGGTGAAACCCTGTTAACGAACTTTTCAAAACTATAAAACGACATGTATATAATACCCGCTATAGATATTTTAGATAAGAAAGTTGTTCGCCTGCGTGAGGGCGATTATAACCAGGTAACTTCATACGATGTTACTTTGGAGGAAATGATAGAACGATATCAATCCTATGGCACCAACTTTATCCACGTAATTGATCTTAACGGCGCTAAAAACGATTTTTCAAATCAACAATACCTGTTTGACGTTATACGAAAAACAGATATGCAGGTGCAATACGGTGGCGGTGTGCGTAGTATTGAAAAAGTTAAAGAGTTAATTGGCGCAGGCGTACACCGGGTTATTGTGGGCACACAAGCCATAACCAACCCTATGTTTTTGGATGAATTAAGCAAAGCCATTTGTGGCCGCGATAAATGTTCAAACCAGGTTGTTATCGCTATTGATGTATTGGATGAAGTGATCAAATACTCAGGCTGGATGGAAAGTTCGCCTATTAAACTAATGGATTATGTTGATAAATGCCTTTCATTAGGTTTTTTTCGCTTTTTATGTACCGATATTAATAAAGACGGAAAATTAGGCGGTGCGGGTATTGAATTATATGAAAAGCTACTGGATCATTCACCATTTATAAAACTGATCGCATCAGGCGGCGTAAGTTCTATGGCTGATATAGAAGAATTAAATGAAATTAAAGTGGAGTCGTGCGTAGTTGGCAAAGCCATTTACGAAGGACGTATCAGCATTGAAGAAATAAAAAATTGGAATTTGGAGAGTTTGATTTCCATATAAGACTTAATAAAGCGTCATTGCGAGGAACGAAGCAATCTCTGAACTTTGCATCACCGATTTGCATCTTTAGAGATTGCTTCGTTCCTCGCAATGACGCTCCCCCACCCCCACACAGCCCGATGCTAAGTAAAAGAATTATCCCCTGTCTCGATGTTAAAGATGGCCGTACTGTAAAAGGTGTAAACTTTGTTGACCTGCGTGATGCAGGCGACCCGGTTGAACTGGCCTGGAACTATTCGCGGCAGGGTGCTGATGAACTGGTTTTTTTAGATATTACAGCTACTGTTGAGCGGCGCAAAACAATGGTTGAGCTGGTAAAATCAGTAGCGCGGCAAATCAACATCCCGTTTACCATAGGCGGCGGTATTAATGAAATTGCTGACGCGGATGCCTTATTGAATGCCGGGGCCGATAAAATATCTATCAATTCGGCAGCGGTGCGCAACCCGGCACTAATTGATGAACTGGCTAAAGCATTTGGGGTACAGTTTGTAGTTATTGCGGTTGATACACTTAATGTTAATGGTAAAAACACCGTACATTTAAACGGAGGCCGCGTACCGACTGAAAAAGAAACTTTACGATGGATACTGGAAGCCGAAAGCCGTGGCGCAGGTGAAATACTATTAACATCAATGGATCATGATGGCACCAAAGCCGGTTTTGATAACACGTTATTGAAATTGGTTAACAACGCGGTTAATATACCGGTTATAGCATCCGGCGGTGCCGGGTCTGTACAGCATTTTGTAGATGTGTTTGAGCAAAGCAATGTTGATGCCGCGTTAGCCGCATCGGTATTCCATTATGGTGAAATATTGATACCCGATTTGAAAAGGGTGTTAAAACAAAATAATATAGAGGTAAGAGAAGTATAAACTAATTTAAAGTCTCTCCTACCGCGTGCCGCTTTAGAGGTGGCGCACCGGGGGAGATTTAGAGGGGGCTAAATGAATATAGATTTCAACAAAACAGACGGGCTTGTGCCGGTGATCATACAGGACGAGCATACGCTTGAAGTATTAATGCTGGGTTATATGAACAGGCAAGCATACGATAAAACCGTTGCCGAAAACATCGTTACTTTTTTCTCGAGGTCGAAAAACCGATTGTGGACAAAAGGCGAAACCAGCAATAACTTTTTGCATGTAAAGGATATCCGTATTGATTGCGATAACGATACCCTGCTTATAAAAGTTAAAGCAGATGGCCCTACCTGCCACACAGGTAACCGCAGCTGTTTTAATACAGACTATAACCAAAACTTTATATTGCAGTTAGAGCAAATAATTGCCGACCGGTACAAAAACCCAAAGGAAGGTTCGTATGTAAACAAATTGCACAGTAAAGGTTTAAATAAAGTAGCACAAAAGGTTGGTGAAGAGGCTGTTGAAACCGTGATAGCTGCCCTAAATGAAACAGAAACCGATCTAATAAACGAAGCATCAGACCTGGTATTTCATTTAATTATGCTACTGCGCGAAAAAGGGCTCGACCTGCAAACCATAGCGAAGAATTTAGAAGGAAGGCATAAATAAGTCTATAGTCGATAGTCCATAGTCGATAGTTAACAGCTATATTTCTATGGGCTATGGACCATGGGCTATGGACTAAACAATGATCTCTGTAGAAAAAGTAGCCGAATTAACCGGGCATAGTAACCCCATATTTGCTTTAGCATTATCGCAAAAGCCGGGCATATTATTCACCGGAGGTAACGATAAGGGGATTGTGGAGTGGAGTTTAAAAAGCAATACTTTTATTAAGGTAATGTTCCCGGTTGCAGCATCTGTGTATGCAATTCATTGTCCGGCAGGATACCCTTTGATGTTTGCCGGGTTGCGCAGTGGCGAAGTAAAGGTGTTTGACTTTTTAAAACAGCAATTACTTCCCTCGTTAAAATATCATCTAAAACCGATATTTGATATTAAGTCTGTCAATCATAAAAAAGAGTTGTTAATAGCTTCTGAGGATGGAACAGTATCGATATGGAGCATGGATACTTTGGAGCTATTACACACCATAAAAGTGTCTGCCGATACGGTACGTTGTATCAGCATCTCGCCGGATGAAAAGCAGGTTGCTTTTGGTTGCCGGGATAATCATATCCGCATTTACGACCTGGAAGATTATACTTTAATAAAAACGATTGTGGGGCATACCATGGCGGTTTTCTCGTTACAATATTCGCCATTAGGCGATTATTTGGTATCGGGCAGCCGCGATGCGCAGGTAAAAATATGGGATAATAGCACTTACCAGTTAATTCATAACATCCCTGCCCATTTATTTGCTGTAAATTATATTGCATTTCACCCCACCCTGCCCTATTTTGCGACCGCGAGCATGGATAAGAGCATAAAAATATGGGGGGCGGACGATTTTAAACTTTATAAAGTGATCAGTCGCGAAAAGGGTTACAATACGCACCGCTTATCTATCAATAAAATTGCCTGGGATGGCGATCGCCTTATTTCAGTAAGTGATGATAAAAGCGTCATTGTATGGGATATACGTTTTGATTAAGGCTTAAAAAAAGCGTTTTATGACCTTTAGATTGTGGGTGTAACGCTTCAACTCCTCCGAATAAATCCCTTTATTATCTATTGCATCAATTTTCACCTTACCTGATGCATGAATAATGCTTTCCTTATTTAACATAATACCCACGTGGGTTATTTTATCTTCGGCATTATCAAAAAAGGCAAGGTCGCCTAACTTTGCTTTATCTAATGAGTTTACTATTTTACCTTGTTCAGCCTGTAAACTTGCATCTCTTTCCAGATCGACACCTTGCAGTCTAAATACAGCCTGTGTAAAGCCCGAGCAATCAATACCAAAATGCGTGCGGCCTCCCCATAAATATGGAGCGTTTAAAAAAGATTTTGCAACAACATCCAATTGATTGTTTCTGCCGGTGTCGCCTATTATCTCAAACTTTTCGCTCCCTATATGGCAAGCTGTGCCTTTTAAAAATGACAACGAACTCCCAACGGGTAAATATAAAATACTATTATCAACTACTTTCCAGGCTTGCGTTATTGGCCCATGTGTTAAGCGCGGTGGTTTTTGTTTTAGTTGACGATAGGCCATATGCCCCAGCATAGTGAATTGCAACCGCCCTATCCAGCCCGGGTAATTATCAAATGAGGTGATGATACGGACCCAGTTATCGGTCCATTCCATTATTTCAAATACTTCCCCGAATAATAGTTGTGATACCTGTTCGCTGCGTTCATTAGGCTCGGCCCTAACAGGTATTACTGCTAAATTACAAATGCCGTATTCCATATTTTTTTGAATAACCTTATACGTTAGCTAAAAATAAAAGTTACAACAACAAAAAAGGGAATGTGTTATACATTCCCTTTTTTATAAATCAAAAGATCTTATTCGTTCATGTGCAACCATTCTTTTTTGGCTAACAGCTCTTCTCTTGTTTCACGCACATTTTCATCATCCACACAACAATCTACAGGGCATACTGCTGCACATTGCGGCTCGTCATGAAACCCAACACACTCGGTACACTTATCAGGTACTATATAATAAATATCATCAGACAATGCCGCCTGAGTTTCTTCTGCATTTAAGGTAACCCCGTCACCAAAATCAATTACACCTTTTAACCCTGTACCGTCCGAAAAACGCCAGGCAGCTCCTGCATCATAAATAGCATTATTGGGGCACTCAGGTTCGCAAGCTCCGCAGTTTATACATTCATCGGTGATTATAATCGCCATATTATTAAAATATCTTATATTCTCAATTAACTTTGCACTGTAATAACAATATATGTCAAAATTCAGTACAAAATCAACAATAAGCCAATTTTCGCGCTTGGGCCAATATTTAACCAACCCTGATGAACAGTTATCAGAAATTATAAATACCGAGCAACATCACAATGCCTGGTTCACCCCGGCCAATGTATTAAAGGCTGTTACCGCAATTGGTAAAACACTTAACGAGGATGATTTAACAGCATGGCTCAATAGTTATAACCTTGATAATAATACATCTTCAAAAAAAATAGGGTTAATATTAGCAGGTAATATCCCGCTGGTTGGGTTTCATGATGTTCTTTGCGTGCTGGCTACAGGCAACCATGCCCTAATCAAGGCTTCCACACAGGATGCCCGTCTTATCAAACATATTTTGCAAAAGCTGGTTGACATTGAACCCGAGTTTACCGATCAGTTCACTTTTGTTGAAAGGCTGGCAGATTTTGACGCGGTAATAGCTACCGGCAGCAACAATACCTCACGTTATTTTGAATATTATTTTAGCAAGGTTCCGCATATTATCCGCAAAAACCGCAATAGTTTGGCGGTATTAACCGGTAACGAAACACAATCCCAATTATTTGAGCTGGGCCATGATATTTTTGACTATTTTGGCTTAGGTTGCCGTAACGTATCTAAACTATTGTTACCAAAAGGCTATGACCTTACCTTCTTTTTCGAGTCCATACAACCCTACCAGGGTATTATCAACCATCATAAATACAATAACAATTATGATTATAATAAATCCATTTACCTGGTAAATGGCGACAAACACCTGGATAATGGATTTTTATTGGTTAAAGAAGATACCCGTTGGGTATCGCCATTAGCTGTTTTGTACTATGAATATTATGACGACCTGCAAATGGCAGAGCAAATTATAAATACCCAGGAAGTTCAAATACAATGTGTAGTTAGTTACATGCCGCTGGAAGTAAACAACCAGGTAGTTGATTTTGGCATGAGCCAGCAGCCCGGCTTAGCCGATTATGCGGATGGTATTGATACGATGGGTTTTTTGAGCGGAGTATAGCCTTGGGGTTTACCAAATTCTAATTTAAACCTGCCAGCTACTCGATATGCATTGATACTCAATGATATTTACAAGACTTTCGTGATGTAATTATTAAATTTAAAACATTATGAAAAGATTTTTATCAGCATTACGTCCGTTAGGGATGGGCGGAGGTTTCATCATCATCTGGTTTTTATTTACCTATACATGGAAAATAGGGCCTGTAGCATCTATTATGAAACTGCACCCTTCCTATATTACGGTGTTTTCAATATTGTTTGCCATTCTTTGTATGGCCGGTGCCGTCTATTGGGAATCTAAAAGAGTACGGTCATTACCGGAACAAGAAAGGAAAATATTTAAGTTAAGAGCGAAGAAAAAACTACCTTTTACCCTGGTCGCCTTAGTTGTTTTTTTTGCTATATTATTCTCTTGTACAATTTTCATACCCGGAACCTCATTACCATCATGGCTAAAAATGAACTTCCCTTATATTCTGACCTTCCCTTTTTTGATCGTTTTATCTATCGATAGTTATATTGTTGATGAGAGGGATGAACGAAAACTAAAACAGATCACACAAGAAAAAGAAACTGCTAATTTAAAACTAAGATCAATCCGTTCGCAACTAAACCCTCATTTTATGTTTAATGCGCTTACATCTATTCAAAACTTGATGAATAAAAACGATATACCTGCCGCTAACCATTACTTAACTTTGTTTGCCGACCTTACCCGCAAAGTGTTAAATACAGGCGAGCGGGACTTGATAAGCCTGGCTGATGAATTGAAAATACAAGACGACTATTTACAAATGGAACAGTTGCGCTTTGGCTTTAAATATAATATATCAGTAGGCGGAACTATAAATAAAGATAATACGGAGATACCTGCAATGCTGCTTCAACCGTTCGTAGAAAACGCGGTAAAACACGGCATGCCCGCAAATGGGCAAAATGGTGTGATCAATGTAACCATAGATAAACAGGATAATAATTTGATCTTAGCAGTAGCTGACAATGGTAAAGGTTTCGATAGAATTGTTATTCAAAACCAAACAACCTCATTCGGATTAAAATTAAGTGAGCAACGGATAGAACTTTTAAATCAATTGCATAAAGACCAACCTGTAACTTTAAACATTGACTCTACGCCAACCGGCACCACTGTAACTATAATGCTCATTAATTTATTTTCATAACTTAACAGCTTATGAATATCCGCAGTATAATTATTGACGATGAACCTAATAATATCGAAAATCTGCAGATATTATTAAATCAATACTGCCCTGAAATTAATATTGTGGCTACTGCTATGAATGCGGATAGCGGTATAGATGCTATACAAACTTACCAGCCCGACCTGATTTTTTTAGATATACAAATGCCCCGAAAATCGGGATTTGACTTGCTCAAAGCATTTACCAATATTAATTTCGAGATAATTTTCATTACCGCTTATGATCAATATGGCATACAGGCCATCAAATTTTCGGCCTTAGACTATTTGCTGAAACCTATAAATATAAACGAATTGAAATTGGCCGTTGAAAAAGCGCGACAAAAAATAATAGCAAAGCAAAAAGATTACAACATTGTAAATCTATTGGAGTACATCAGATCAGGAAATAAGGAAATTCCCAAAATAGCCTTGCCTACGCTGCAAGAGATCATGTATGTACGTGTAGATGAGATTATCCGTTGCGAAGCATCAAACAATTACACTTTATTTTACCTGCAAAACGGCGAAAAAGTACTGGTTTGTAAAACATTAAAGGAATTTGCTGAACTGCTAACCCCCCATAATTTTATCCGCACACATCAATCGCACCTGGTTAATTTACATTTTGTGAAAAGTTTTTTAAGGGAAGACGGCGGCACGTTATTTTTAACCGATCAAACAAAAGTTCCCATATCACGGCAAAACCGGGATATGGTTAAAGAGAAACTAAACGATACGCTTTAACAAAATCTGCAATTGCTTTCTCTAAAATTATCAGGTATTGTTACCTTTGGTGGAAGGTAAAAGCTGAAAGGTAAAAGGTGAAAGCAATTACCTTAATACTTTAAGCTTTGCGCTTTCTGCTATAAGCTCAAAAAATGTATATTATAAAAGTTAAAGGCGTTGCCAAAATACCCGATTATGTACAGCTAAGGGACGATAAGTTTACGTTGCTTGCCTATTTCAGGGTTGACCGCCCCGAAAAATCATTAGACAAAGCGGGATTAAGTGATAAAGCAGATTATATAATGAATATTATTAAAGATTTGCCTTTTGGACAGATCTTAAAATTAGAACTTTAAAAGATGATTGGAAACTCTATTATAAAGCTAAAGAACGTTGATATTTTTCAGCAAAAACACCTGGTATTGTCAAATGTTAATCTGCATATTGACAAAGGCGATTTTGTGTGGGTTATTGGTCAAACAGGCTCGGGTAAAAGCAGCTTGTTAAAAGTAATTTATGGCGATCTCAGCATTGCAAGTGGAGAGGGCCATGCCTGTGGTTATGATTTGAATAAAATAACCGATCATGATATACCTTTTTTAAGGCGCAAACTGGGTATAGTTTTCCAGGATTTTCAATTATTAACAGATCGTTCTGTTGAACAAAACCTGCAATTTGTAATGCGCGCAACAGGTTGGACAGATGCCAAACTAATTGCCGACCGCACTCTTGACGTACTTGAAAAAGTAGGTTTACGCTCAAAACTAAAGAAAATGCCACATGAGCTTTCGGGTGGCGAGCAGCAACGGGTGGTAATAGCCCGCGCCTTATTAAATGACCCCGAAATTATCCTGGCCGATGAGCCAACCGGTAACCTCGACCCTGATACATCTGAAGAAATTATTTTGCTATTGAAACAGATCAGCCAGTCATCAGGCACTGCTGTGCTAGTAGCCACGCATGATTACCATATTATCCGCACATTCCCATCGCGCATTATTAAATGCGAAAACGGTAAGGTGCTGGAGGACGCTCAAATAGTTTAGTTAGTTTAGAGGCAGTTAATAGTAGCAGTTACAGTATATAGCCAATTAAAAAAACTGCTACTGCCATTGCTACTGCTACTTTTAAATTCTGCCAGTGCAACTGCTACTTTAACACTCCATACTGTCATATATAGTCAAAAAAACTTCCGCCGCTGACAGCTTGTCGGCTTTTTAACAATGGCAGGATACTTGACTTGCACTATTCACTTATGAATTTTGATATGCTTAAGAAAAAAAAGAAAGAAGATATAGAAAATACAACAGCTGAAGTTGACGAACTTACACAGCAAAATGAACCGGAAGA
>Ga0206943_1157_pt1 | contig 16507 bp, 11 predicted proteins | sample Alteio_BWOrgHeat_7_FD_153243 | JGI IMG/M metagenome (GOLD analysis project Ga0206943, IMG submission 153243) | Enriched cells from forest soil in Barre Woods Harvard Forest LTER site, Petersham, Massachusetts, United States -... | ecosystem: Environmental > Terrestrial > Soil > Temperate forest > O... | reverse complement strand
CCGGTTGAACTGGCTCCGCAAAAAGGATACGGCGAAGTAAGCTGGAAAACGCCTATCGAGAAAAACGCTTTTGAAGTGCCAATTAAAGAGAAAATTGAGTTATTATTAGCTGTAAACGGCGCGGCTATGGCCGGTGGCGCAAGTTTTGTTAACTCAAGGATACAGGCCGTTAATGAGCAAAAATACTTTGCCTCAACAGACGGCTCCTACATTGATCAGGACATACACCGCTTATATCCTGCTTTTGATGTTACTAAAACAGATGAAGTATTAGGTGGTTTTGAATCGCGCGGTTCGTTAAGCTCACCTGTAGGCATGGGTTATGAATACCTAACCCCAACCGAAAGCGAAAAAGTACATGGTGTTGTAACCCGTTATAAGAAACGGTATGACATGCTGGAGGACGTTAAAAATGCCACCCAAAATGCTGCCGATAAAATAATTGCCAAATCAGTTGAACCGGGTAAATATGACCTGGTACTTGACCCATCGCATTTATGGTTAACTATCCATGAATCAGTAGCCCACCCTACCGAGCTTGACCGAGTTTTGGGCTATGAAGCCAACTATGCAGGTACCAGTTTCCTTACTTTAGACAAGCTCAAATCAGGTAATTTTCATTTCGGCAGCAAAAATGTAAACATCGTTGGCGATAAATTGCAAGCCGGTTCATTGGGTGCGGTTGGTTATGATGATGAAGGTGTAAAGTGCGGTAAGTGGGATCTTATTAAAGATGGCGTGCTGGTTAATTTCCAGGCTATTCGCGACCAGGCACATGTAATTGGTTTAAAGGCATCACAAGGTTGTTGCTATGCGCAATCATGGGATGCGGTACAGTTTCAGCGTATGCCTAATGTGTCGTTACAGCCGGGCAAAACACCGCTAAGTGTTGACGATATGATCAAGGGCGTCGAAAAAGGTATTTATATTGTTGGCGATGGCTCGTTCTCCATTGATCAGCAACGTTATAACTTCCAGTTTGGCGGCAAATTGTTCTACGAAATTAAGAACGGTAAAATTGTTGGTATGCTTAATGATGTTGCTTACCAGGCAAATACACAAGAGTTTTGGAACTCATGCGCTGCTGTTTGCGATGAAAGCGATTATCGTTTAGGCGGCGCCTTTAACGATGGCAAGGGCCAGCCAAGTCAGTCGAACGCGGTATCACACGGAACATCAACTGCTAAATTTACCGGGGTAAATGTAATTAACACAAAAAGAAGAATCGGATAATCAGCATATGTCAATACTTAACAAAGAAGAAGCACAGGCTTTATTAAAGAAAGTGCTTAATTACTCAAAAGCCGACGAATGCGAAGTTGGTTTAAACGGTCGCGAAGGCGGTAATATCCGCACGGCGCTTAACCAGGTGTCAACAGCAGGCGAAGTTAGTACACTGAACTTATCAGTAAACTCCACATTCGGCAAAAAAACAGGTACGGCCACCATCAACGAGTTTGATGACGCGTCGTTAGAAAAAGTGGTGCGTCGTTCGGAAGAATTGGCGCAACTGGCCCCCGAAAACCGGGAGCATACCGGATTGCTGGGAGCGCCTGCAACGCCTTTTGCCGAATCAATAGAATATAACGCTAATACCGCCGCTATGACGCCCGAAAGCCGGGCCGAATTAATGGCTAAAAGCCTGGATGTAACCAAACAGGCTAATTTGGTAGCGGCAGGTTTTCTTGAAAACAGCACCGGCTTTAACGCGGTAATGAACTCAAAGGGCCTTTTTGCCTATAATAAATCTACCGATGTGATATTTTCGGTAACCACCCGTAACCATGATGGTACAGGATCGGGCTATGCTGCCCGTGGTTTTACCGATGTAAAGAAGCTGGATACTTACAGCGCTACAAAAATTGCAGCTATGAAAGCCAACAGCTCTGTTGGTGCAAGAGCTATTGAGCCGGGAAAATACACAGTGATATTAGAGCCTGTGGCAGCTACCTATATGCTGGAAAACATGTTTAGGTTTGATGCCCGTATGGCCGAAGAAGGCCGTAGCTTTTTAAGTAAAAAAGGCGGCGGTACGCGCCTGGGTGAAAAACTACTGGATGATAAAGTAACCATTTACTCTGATCCGTTTAACCCCGAATTGCCGGGATCAACCTGGGACAGGGAAGGTTTACCGCTCGAAAAAACATACTGGATACAAAACGGCGTAGTTAAAAACTTAAGCTACTCGCGTTACTGGGCCGATAAAAAAGGTGTAAAACCGGTGCCCGGCCCAAGCAATATCATTATGGAAGGCGGCGATCAAAGCATAGAAGACATGATCAAAAGCACCGAACGCGGCATCTTGGTATCGCGTTTATGGTACATCCGCAACGTTGACCAACAATCATTACTGTTAACCGGGCTTACCCGCGACGGTACATATTACATTGAAAACGGAAAAATCAAATTCCCGGTTAAAAACTTCAGGTTTAATGAAAGCCCGGTAATTATGCTGAACAACGTAGAGGCGCTGGGTAAACCCGAAAGAAGCATCAGTGTTGAAAGCTACCGCAGTTACCTGATACCACCAATGAAGGTGCGCGACTTTACGTTCTCGTCATTGTCAGACGCTGTATAATCGATTATTAATCCCCCGCTAAGGGGGATTTTTGTATTCCTGAGACGCAAAATATTGCGTCTCTACAATAATATTTACTGTTTTGAAAAGAAAAGATTTTCTGTATTTAACCGGTATAGGTGCCAGTGCGGCTATGCTACCCGATTTCCCGGTTTTTGGTAAGACCATACACGCGGAAGTTGCTTTACAACCGGTTGATGTGGCCTTAAAAAAACGCATGGCCGATATAGCCTTAAACGCTGCCCGTGCAAAAGGCGCAACCTATGCCGATGTGCGTATAAGCCGCCATTTGAACCAATCCATAGCCACCCGCGAGCAACGGGTTCAAAATTTGATCAATACCGAATCGTACGGTATGGGTATAAGAGTAATAGCCAATGGATGCTGGGGTTTTGCGGCTACCAACAACTTAGACAACGACAGTATTGCCAGGGCTACCGAGCTGGCTGTACGCATAGCAAAGGGTAACTCACGATTGATGACAGAACCCGTAAGCCTGGCCCCTCAAAAAGGTTATGGTGAAGTAAGCTGGAAAACGCCAATTGAAAAAAATGGGTTTGAAGTGCCTATTAAAGAAAAGGTGGACTTGCTGCTTGCTGTTAATGCCGCTGCTACCAAAGCCGGGGCCAGTTTTATAAACAGCTCGATATTTTTGGTGAACGAGCAGAAATACTTTGCATCTACCGAAGGCTCATACATTGACCAGGATATCCACCGTATATACCCCAATTTTACCATCACCAAAACAGACCGTGACAAGGGGTTACTCGAAACCCGTAATGCGTTGAGCGCGCCTATGGGTATGGGTTATGAATATATGATACCTGATGATAATGACAAGATAAAGGGCGGCATCTTCCCTATCTACAAAAAAAGGTATGATATGATGGAGGATGTTATTTTAGGTTCGGCGCAGTTGGACGAAAAGCTAAAAGCCAAACCGCTTGAGCCGGGTAAATGGGATTTGATCATTGACCCAACGCAGCTATTCCTCACCATACATGAATCTGTAGGCCACCCTACCGAGCTTGACCGCGTGTTGGGCTATGAAGCAAATTTTGCCGGTACCAGTTTTTTAACTTTGGATAAATGGCGATCGAAAAAATTTAATTTCGGCAGCCCTATTGTAAATTTTGAAGGCAATAAGGTATTGCCGGGTGCATTAGGTACAGTAGGATATGACGATGAAGGTGTAAAATGCGGCAAATGGGATATCATTAAAGACGGCATATTGGTTAATTACCAAACCATCCGCGACCAGGCGCATATCCTCGGCTTAAACGCTTCGCAGGGATGCTGTTATGCCGATAGCTGGGACTCGGTACAATTTCAGCGGATGCCAAATGTAAGCCTGATGCCGGGTAAAACGCCGTTAAAAGCTGCCGACCTGATCAGGAACACTGAAAAAGGCTTGTATATGTTTGGCCGTAACTCCTACTCTATTGATCAGCAGCGTTATAACTTCCAGTTTAGTAGCCAGCTTAGTTATGAAATAAGGAATGGCAAAATTACTGGCATGGTTAAAGATGCAGCGTACCAGGCTAATACGCAGGAGTTTTGGAACTCATGCACCGCCATTTGCGATGAAGGTGATTTCCGTTTAGGTGGTTCTTTTTCTGACGGCAAGGGCCAGCCGCAACAGGTGAGCGCCGTATCCCATGGCTGCTCAACAACCAAGTTTAATAAGGTAAACGTAATTAATACCGGGGCTACGCTGGGGTAATTGTTTTATTATTGTGTCATTGCCTTTGGTCTAACAAAGGCAATGACACAGTTGATTGTTTTTATTTAAGAAACCGGTCCAATCGGCAGCACATTCCTTCCATAAACCTCATTCAATAAGTTGGCAACCCCGGTATAAATGGCGGATGCACCGCAAACAATACCTTCGTAACCGGCTAAATGTTTAATAGCGGGGTTTCCGGTGGAATCGCCTACGGCTAACAAGATAAACAACAGCGTTAACGAGGCGAAAACAAATTGTAATGCACGGTTAAGTTTTAGTGTACCAAAGAAAAGCAGGAAAGTGAATATACCCCACATTACCAGGTAAGCTACCATAGCATTTTCGGCAGGGGCGGCAACCCATCCTAATTTGGGCATAACCATTAAACCCACTAATGACAGCCAGAAAAACCCATAAGATGTAAAAGCGGTTAAGCCGAATGTGTTATTTTTCTTCGCTTCAATTATGCCTGCAACTACCTGTGCAAGGCCGCCATAAAATATACCCATTGCCAGTATCATGGAGTTCATTTCAAAAAAACCGGCATTATGGATGTTTAATAAAACAGTGGTCATACCAAAGGCGCAAAGGCCAAGTGGTGCAGGATTGGCTATGCCATCCTTTGCTGGAACAGGTGTTGTTGGGATCATAGTAATTTGGTTTTTAATGGTTTATAAGGCAAATTAATTATTTTTATTATAATTTGTATCTACAATTAACATTTATCCTTTCACCGCCTATTTCGGATGGCTTTCCTGGTAAGTTTTAATATGTTCGGCTACATCAACCATTGGCGCTACCCATATATCTTTTTCATTCTGTTTAATAAAATGCAGCAGTTTGCTGTGCTCGTTCAGGTCAACATTGATATTATGCCCGCCGCCAACTCCATGGAAAAGAAAAACTAATAGGGTATGTGTTTGCATAGCCTGCTTAACCAGGCCGATCATATAATCGGCTGATCTTTTATCGATCATATAACAGTCAATATTACCAAGATCTACTTTATCAATGGTTTGCATTCCGGCACCCACACCTCTTGCACCAACAACATATTTACTTATATGAGGATAAATAAAATCGTCCCCTACTTTAAGGTCGCCGCAAGGATAGGCGAATGTTCGTTTATCTTTTCCATCTATAGCCTTTAGCAATACATTATTTTGCCTTATTTCATCAACTTCGCGGCTCATGGTATATTTACCCAGGTCGTGATCGGGTGTTACAAAACTACGACCCGGCCTGCTGCCGTCACATGGATGAAATAGCGCATGATTGCCCAATTCATGGCCTTCTTTGGCAATCTTCCGCCATTCATCGATCCGGGCATTTACTGCCGATGATGAGCCGATCATATAAAAAGTCGCCTTCAGTTTTAGCGAATCCAAAACAGGGATAGCATGATCTAAATCAACATCAATAGCATCATCGTAAGTTAATACCACAGCGCATTGCTTATTTTTCCATACCTGCGCGCTTTGCGCATGTGCTGTAGTAATAGCAGCTATAAATAATAAATGTGCAAAAACCTTTTTCATATTGTCGTTAATATACAAGTTATAAGCTACCGGGCATTAATACCGGTAGCATTTGCGGGAAAATCACTTTTAGAGCCTGTCCCCTCTTTTACCCTATCCTCCTCCTTTCCCTATTCTAGGGAAAGGTATCGCACACGGCCCATTTTTTTTTTGGGGGGGGATTAAGCCATTTACAAAATCCTTAAAGGCGATTTCCCCGTAGTATTTCATCCATCATTATTCACCCGGCCTTCTACCTGTAGTTGGTGGTGGCGGCGTATGGCCTATATTTTTATCGGCCCACATTATAAACCATTTCATGTTAGCCTGGTCCTGGTGCCCCTGGTCGTGCTGGCGCCATGCAAGCTGGCCATCGATCATAGGTGTATTTACAGGGGGCATTTTCTCTGTTTTGTAATCATTAGATACACCGAGGTCTTTTACGCCCAGTAACTTAAACACCGGCCCAGCGGCAATCGCGGCCATATAGCTTCCCTGGTGATCCAACCATTTGGCATCCCCTTTTTCGGGCACGCCATAGCTGATAAAGGTTAAACGAGGGGCGCACATGGCTATTAATTCATGTGAATCAACAGGCAGGTCGTCGGCATTCTTGCTTCCAAATTTTGATTCAGACGCGCCATATTTTATAAAATTACCAGCCATCCAGTAATATTCGCCACCGGTCAAACTTTCTACAGCTTCGCCCCAGTTACGGCGATTCAACTTAGCACCGCCTTCGCCCGAAGAACCTACCAGCGCCATTGCAAATTTTGGCTCGTATGCCAGCGTAACCAATGCGCCTTTTCCGTAACGCGATACGCCTTCAATACCTACATGTTTAGCATCCACAGTCGGTTCATTGGCTTCCAGGTAATCTAAAGCCTGGCCAGCACCCCATGCCCATGCCCTTAAAGCTCCCCAATCGTCGGGTTTACGTGGCTGGCCTTTATTCACCAAACCAATTATGCCCCTAGTTATACCCGCACCGTTGTCGGCTTGTATGCTTGAGGGATTAATTGTTGCATAGCCCCAGCCGTCAGCAAGCAATTGTTCGGTTGACGGAAGATCATTATTAACGCCTATCACTCCCGGAACGTCGGGTGTTGGGGCACGCGGCGCAGGAGGCGGCCCAAACCCGCCAAAAGCCCCCGCGGCACCTGCAGCGGGCATAAATGGCTCGTAAGCCTGGTGCTGATCAAAAATAGCTGCTAATGAAGGATCGTTTTTAACCAGTAATGTTTTTAAGGCATCATTAATTTTGGCAAGTTCGGCCGGAGTTGGCTGGCTTGGGGCCGGAAGGCGGCCAAATCCAAACATCATCAAAACCGGTACCGGCCCTTTTGCATTAGCCGGCAAAACCAGCGTCATTTCAATATTAACATCAATAAGCGGGTAAGCCGAATTGTCAACATGGCCAATTAACTGTTTAGCTATAACCGGGATGCGGTTAACCACTTCCTTGTCTGTAAGTTTAACTGTCCAGGTAACTTTCGGGATATTTTTTGGGACACGGCCATATACCTCGCGGTCCATATCTTCTACAATTTCGGGGCGGCGTAGTTTCCACCACATTTCGGGCGTAGTTACTTTTTTGCCGTTTTTCAACGTAAGCACGTCCGGTAAATTTGGATATGGGTTAGCTAACGACTCGTCATAGTTAGCGTGATTAGGCGCTTTTTCATCACCACTTGGGCCCTGGCGAAGCGCCTTAATACTCAACTGGTCCATCATATTTTGATGATCCTGTTCGGAAGTAAAGGTTACAGGCGGCGGGTAATTACCCGGTATTGACGGTGTATTTTGCGCGGCAACACGAATGGCTGCAAACATTAGCAGGAACAAAACTTTTTTCATGTTTTCTTTTTAATTATAACCAGTAATTTATTATGGGTTCAATGTTTTTTTCTTTAGCATTGCGTTTCGCCTCACCTAAATCCTCTCCAAAGGAGAGGACTTCGATGCAAATGGCTTAATTTTTTAATCTTTTAGCCCCTCACCCTTTGGAGAGGGGTTGGCGTGAGGCGAATACGTCGCTTATATCGTACTCGCAGTAATTTATTATTTATCATCCGTTTCAAAAGGCGATGCAGGCAAGCCTTCTTTATTATACAAATTTGCCCCGTCGGGGTTATCGGCCCATGCGTAGCGGACTGAAACCGGGTTTGCAACAGTGTCATTCCATACCGTAATTTTATCTCCTGTAATGGTTGCTTTGGCCCATACATACCGTTTATCAGCGCCGGCTATAGCAAAATAATACAGGTCGCCCCCACCTTTTACCATAAGCCCACTGCCGGTATTGCTAAATGTAAGTACCATTTTATTGCCTTCAACCTTTGAAGATTGATAGATAGGGCCCGAATACACCAGGTCCTTAGCACCATACGCCAGGTGTTCTGCCCAAAGTGCTAAACGCTCGCCTACATCCTTTTTATCCAGCGGGTGCAATTCGTTCCAGTTACCCACATCAATGGTTACAGCCATGCCTGTATTTGGCAGGGCTAAAGTTTTTAATTCACTTTCCCTTAATTCGGCCCAACCGCTTTCAGACGGCGAGTAATTTGCATCCATATAGTTTGGTAACTGTACATATATAAACGGCAGATCGCCCAATTGCCATTTATTGCGCCAGTCTTTTATGAGCAAGGTCAATAACTGCTCATACTCTTTGCCCCTGCCTGCATTAGTTTCGCCCTGGTACCACAAGAATCCTTTTATCGGGTAGTTTGTAGCCGGATAAACCATTACATTATATATACCTGTAGGCGAACTTTGCGGAGCAACAAAAACAGGCGCGCCGCCAGATGCAACCGGTGCACCACCTACAGACGGTATGAATCTTGTCACTACCTGCCCAACCTTATATTCCCAATCGCCGCGCAGGTCTATTTTTTCAGTATTCACATTTAATGAATAGTCCTTATCGGGTAGAAAACCGCCTTTGCCGGTATTGTTGGTTACTTTTACAACTATTAAGTTTTTGCCGGGTTTAAGCAAATTTGCAGGTATGGTGTATCGCCTGTTATTATATATACTACCCGAGCTACCCACCTGCTGGCCATTGATATAGGTTACATCGGCATCAGCAATACGCGATAAATAAAGCTGGGCGGGTTTACCTGTCATAGACGCGGGTACATCAATTTCTTTTCTGAACCACACTGTACCGTTCAAATCTTTTATACCCTGGTCGTTCCAATAACCGGGTAGCCAGAAATGGTGCCAGTTTTCAGGGGTATAATCAACCGCATACCACGGTTTCGGTCCGCTGGTTCCTAAATCAGGCGCGGGTTGCGGACGGGCAGCAAAACCGGGCCCTCTTGCACTGCCTGCAGCACGCGCCTTTGCTACCTTATTCATGTAAGCCGTATCGATAAAGTTTTTTATCTGATCTTCAAATTTGGGTATGCCTTTATATCCTTCGGCGCTTATCCACGGCTCAATGGGGCTGCCATCCCATGCCGAAGCAATGAGGCCGATAGGCACATGATATTTTAAATACAGCTGTTTTGCAAAAAAATAAGATGCCGCGCTAAAATCAAGCACTGTTGCGGGTGTAGCCGCAACCCATTTAGCGGGCGGCAGGTCGTCATGCAATTTGGTAACATCGCCTAGGTTACGCACATAGAAATTTCTTATTTCTGGGTAATTCGCGTTGGCTACCTCATCAGGATATTTCTCTTTAACTGCCTCCATACGTAAAACCATGTTTGACTGGCCGGAGCAAAACCAAACATCGCCGATTAATATATCACTTAAAGTAATTTGGTTATTACCCTTTAGTGTCATGTTAAAAGGGCCGCCTGCTTTCATAGCGGGCAATTCTATCAGCCACTTCCCGTCAGTACCGGTAACTGTTTTGCCTTTCTTGCCATTAAACACAACGCTTACTTTTTCGCCTGGCGATGCCCACCCCCATATTTTAAGTTTGGTATCGCGCTGCAGCACCATGTTATCACCCACTAACTGAGGGAGTTTTATATCTGCAAGAGCAGAAAATCCTGAAAAAATCAATATAAGATTAACTACCCAAAAGGTGTATCTAAAATTAAAATCCATAATGGTTATTAGTTGGTTTATGTTCAGGAGCTGTAAATATATATAAGGAAATTGATTTACGCAATCGATTGCAAAAAATTAAGAAGCACATAATAAACATGTTACAAAAACACATTTTACATTTATTTGAAATAACCGTCTCATACAAAGTACGCCGCCAAAAAACTAAACATCTTGTTGAAACGTTATAACAGCGTAATACCCATGAAAATAATACCCCATAATAATGAACAGTAGTTTTCTATCCGCCAAGAGGCCGGTTTCTCCGTTAGTTATAAGCCAGTCTTTTAAATTATCAAAACAGATACTTTTAGTCTTTCTTTCCATTTTGTTACCGGTTTTGGCTGGGGCTACCGGCTTTAAATTCAGGATAAAGAATACGGCTAAAACCAACGTAGCTGTGTATTACCGGGTTAATGAAAAAGCAGGTAAGTTTAAATTGAAAGCTTTGCTTAAACTCAACCCGGGCGAAGAGAAGATAAAAAATATATCTGTCAGTAAGGGTGATACCATATGCTTTTACGGACAGGATGCTGAGGAGGCAACTTCTATCATCGTAAAAAAGGATTTTGCATCGCTTAAAAAGAACAGCGACAATACTTTTTATATCCCGATTGTTATTCCCGAAAAAGAAGCCTCCAATTTTGAATCGCTCGACAATTTAAACCTGCAGTTAGAGCATAACAAGGTGCTTAATTTTTTGCTCAAAATGGATTCGACATCGATGAGCAGCCTGTCGATGCTCGAAAATAACTTTCAAAATATTTACCCGCTGGGCACTTTTATATTTATCGACACTAAAACCAACCGATTGCTGGTTCCGCCGCTGGAGCCATCATTCTGGAACAATAGCGAAAATTACCTTACCATACAGGATAGTTTATATACGCTCATAAACAACTCGCACAGCGGCATGGCTAACGTACAGGTAGCCTATTTTGTGGCTAAAATGTTTGATTCGTTAAAAGTTGACAATACAGCCGAACTTGGCTTTAAGGCTAAGCTTTCATTGATCAGGTGGAAACCGTCGGTTAACGCGGATATTTACCAGGTGTTTAATGATAAGGCTGTGATGGATTTTTTGCAAAACTGCTATGCGCAGATCGATGATCCCGATAAAGAATATCAGCGGTACAGGCTGTATTTCCTATCGTCGTACGAGCGTATTGATAACCTGGAGATCACCGGGAAAAAATTCTATAGCTTTGGTAACCAAGCCGATCTTTCGCTAATGAATAACCCGGCCACACAAATATTCAGCACTAATATTGGGGTTATGTACACCAAAAACAAAACTATGAGTAATTACTATTCAATTCAGAATGCGGTTTTGCGTACCAAAGCTTATGATTTTACCGCATTGCTGTTTAATAGTTTTAAAAACAATGTTAAGAATAAAATCATAGCCGATACTTATGCAAATCAGCATAAAATAACAACCGCTATTGTTGATGAATACAAAAGCCTGGTAGCCTATAACCCCGACCCGGTGAGGCTTAACCTGGCAGCGCTTGACCCTAAAGACGCCACGCCATCATTGGTGCCTATTGAAACCACAGTAAGCAATTTATCGCCCTATAGCTTTAGCGCCCCCGATACTTCAAAACAGGTTGCCGCTGTTATTAACAATTATAAAATTGATACTTACAACAACAAGGTAAAGTTTTTCAATTCGCATTTAAAAGAGATCAATACGCTTATCAAAGAGTTAGATCAGACAGATAACGACCTTACCAAAATGGCCCAAACAAATACCGACAGGAGCTTTAGCAGTACCGTAAACTCGCCCGGTTTATTGAATGAGATTGAGGTAAACAGCCAGATAGTGCAAAAAGAATAGGCTTTATCCTTTCAATTGCCTAAAAAGACGACAAATTACATGGATTTTATAACAAATTTCACTATAATTCCTCTCAAACCGGCTAATTACAGCCGTGCCTTTATGCTTTAATGATAAAATTCTGTTTTCATTAAAAAATCCTTAATTTTAACTGGTAAAACAACCGAAAAATCACCGTTATTGGGCTGCTAAGCCTGCTATAAGTATTGTTTATTAGTGGAAAATTTAACCAGGAGAAGTTTTTTAAGTAAAGGCGCTATGCTGGCAGGCGGCGCTTACCCGGCTATGCTGGCTTTGGGCCTTTTAAAATCGGCCCCGGCCCATGCTTTTAATTTAACCGGCAGCGGCAATGGCAAGCATATCATTATTTTAGGCGGAGGGCTGGCCGGAATGACCAGCGCCTATGAGCTAAACAAATTAGGTTATAAATGCACCATATTGGAAGCCCGCCAGCGTGCAGGCGGCCGGTGCTTTAGCATACGTAACGGCAGCACCAATACCGAAACAGATAAACCCACAGCGACGGCCCATTTTGACGATGGCCAATATTTTAACGCGGGCCCGTCGCGCATACCGCATCATCATTTGCTTACGCTGCATTATTGTAAAGAGTTAGGCGTGCCTATACAGGTTTATAACAATGTAAATGAAGGCGCCTATTACTATGCCGAGGGCAAGGGGCCGCTATCCAACAAAAGGGTACCTGTACGCGAAATACATAATGATATACGGGGTTATACAACCGAGCTGTTAGCCAAAAGCATTGACCACTCGGCGTTAGATACCGGCTTAAGCAAGGAAGATGCCGAAAAAGTGATCGAATACCTGATGGCCGAAGGCGGGCTTAACCCGGATAAATTATACAGAGCATCAGCACGGAGGGGATATACTGAGGCACCGGGAGCAGGCGATAAACCGGGTAAAATTGCTGATCCGCATAAACTGGCTGATATTATACAATCGGGGTTAATGGACCCTGATTTTTACAATGTGGCCGAATATACCTATGAGCTGCAAATGACCATGTTCCAGGCTATTGGCGGTATGGACCAGATTGCAAAGGCATTGCAGGCAAAGGTTGCCCCAATGCTAAAACTTGGCGCAGAAGTAACCCATATTGCCAACCTGCCCGAAGGCGTAAAAATTACTTATAAAGATGCCACGGGCGAACATGCCCTGCAGGGTGATCTTTGTATATGCACCCTGCCCCTCCCCGTTTTGAGTAATGTTAACAACAATTTCTCGGGCGATGTAAGCCGGGCTATTGACTATATTGGCTATATGAAAACGGGCAAAATTGGCCTGCAGTTTAAAAGAAGGTTTTGGGAGGAAGATGATCATATTTATGGCGGCATTACTCATACCAATAATGAACTGACCCAAATTTTTTATCCATCATACGATTACCTCGGTAAAAAGGGGATTTTGATAGGCTATTATAATTTTAACGATAAGGCGCTGCGTACCGGCGAATTAAGTTATGCCGTCCGCGAGAAACTGGCCCTGCAAAAGGGCAGGCTTATACACCCGCAATATGATACGGCATTTGAAAGATCATTTTCAATAAGCTGGCATAAAACCAAATATAACCTGGGCGGCTGGGCCGAATATACCACCGAAACCCGCAAAAATCAATACCCGGCGCTTTTGAAACCGGATAAACAGGTGTATTTTGCCGGCGAACATTTAACTTATTTAAACGCGTGGATGGCAGGCGCATTTGAGTCGGCACGAAGCGTGGTGACGGCTATACATGGGCGTGTAACCGAGCAGCGGGTAACGTACCCTGCCGAATCGACTAAAGGATAATTTTAACTCACTATAAAACATTAGAACGATATGTCAAACTCACTTAACCGCAGAAACTGGATCAAATCCAGCGCCATGATGGCCGGCGGGCTGGCCTTCCTCTCAACAGCCGCAAATAAACTGGCCGCAGCACCTGTTATTAGAAAATTAAATTCATCATCCGGCGACGAATTTCTTTCGGAAGCGCAAATAGCGGCCCAAACACCTGTGGGGTTAAAGGCAAGGTTAAATGCCAATGAGAACCCCTTTGGCCCATCACCCGCAGCAAAAAAAGCTATACAGGATACCATAGATGAAAGCTTCAGGTACCCATTTGCCAATACATTTGTGTTATTGGGCAAAATTGCCGCGCATGAAGGTGTTAGCCAGGGGAACATCCTGATGGATGCCGGTTCGACACCTATACTGGAAGCAGCAGGCATGTTTTACGGTAAAAATGGCGCCGAAATTATAACGGGCGAAACATCTTATGACGACCTGCCATCACACGCTCAACGCTTAGGGAGCAAATGGGTAAAAGTACCTATGACCGCCGATTATAAGCTCGACCTGGATGCCATGGAAGCTAAAGTAGGCCCAAATACAGGGCTGGTTTATATCTGCAACCCTAATAACCCCACCGCTACGGTTGTTGATACCGAAAAATTAAAAGGTTTTTGTGAACGAGTAAGCAAAAAAACAATGGTTTTTGTGGATGAGGCTTATATTGATTACCTGCCCGATCCGCAGGGTACAACCATGATAGATATGGTAAAGAAAGGCAGTAATATCATTGTTGCACGTACTTTTTCGAAACTGTATGGTTTTGCCGGTATGCGCTGCGGTTACATAATAGCGCAGCCCGACACCGTGAGTACTTTATCGCGTTATACGCCGGGTTTCATGAACTTAAATGCGCTTACTGTTGCCGCCGCCGCGGTAGCCTACCAGGAAACTGATTTTTTACAGGATGCCTTGAAAAAAACTATAGCCTCTAAAGAATATTTATATGATGTGCTGAAAAAAGAGGGTTATACTTATATCCCATCATCAGCCAATTTTGTGATGTTCCCAATTAAAATGGATGGCCGCAAGTTTAGTGATGAAATGAATAAACGGGGGGTGGGTATTCGTTTCTGGAAAATGAACAACCTGGACTATTGCCGCATAAGCATTGGCCGCATGGACGAAATGGAAGCCTTTGCCGATGCTTTTAAACAGCTATCATAACAACAACTTTACAACCCATAGGCCCTTCAAATCGATAAGATTGAAGGGCTTTTAATATATTTGACCAACCAATAATTACCCAATGCGCAAACTAATTTTCACCCTTTGCTTACTTTATTTAGCCGGTATTTGCCGGGCCCAAAAAACGGTTAATCCACGCCCGCTTACTATGGATGAGTATAACAAGGCCCTAACCTATAAAGTTTCCGACCTTGATAACGACACCTACGTTAAGTTTGACAATGCGTACGTACTTGACCGTTATGAAAGCCGTAAACCTTATTTTATTACCGGGACCGACGGCCTGAAAAAACGCATAGACCTGTATAAACTGGTGGCCAAAGAAGGTTTACAGGAAATTGGCCTCATGGTTTTTTACACCAGCGAAACCGGGAAAAAATACCAGGCCCTGGTGCCCGATTTTACTGCCGATGCCAAAGTATGGGATAAATATTTCAACGATATTGATAATATCAACAAAGAGGAAAAAAACTTCATCCTGAAGTTATCCTATGTGCTTTCAAAAGAGATGGCCTTTCAGCAATTTAAAGTGTTGAACAATGGCAAGGATATGAAGGATGAAGCTGCCACTTACGGCAATGACATCTGTTTCCCCGGCGATGAAGAAGTAACTATGGGCAATGGTGCTAAAAAGTTGTTAAAAGACGTAAAAAGCGGCGATGAGGTAATTACAGTAAACCCCGTTACGCGCCAGCCATCTGCCGTTAAAGTAAAAGCGCTTACTATACACAAAGCTAAAAACTACGCGCTTACCCAGCTGGTATTGGTTTCGGCTACTGAGGTGAATACGATTAATGGTTTAAACATAACATTAAACACCAAAGTGCTTAAAGCCACCCCTAATCACCCCATGCTAACCAAAGATGGCAATTTTAAAATGGGCGATATACTTGTTGGACAACAGGTGCTTTGTTTAAATGATAAGGGCAACTATGAAACTTACACGGTTCTGCAAAAATCAGAACAGGGGGGTGGCGTACAAAAGGTATATAATATTGTAGCCGATAGCGGCAGTACCCTGCTAATGAACGGGGTTATGGTGATGCAGAAATAGTGGGGCGTATTTCCTGAATAAAAACTATGTCATTGCGCGGAACGTGGCGGCTGGCGGGTTTTTAGATTTGACAACTTTTAAAAAGTTGTCAAATCTTGCCGCTTTAAACCTTGGCTGCCTTGCAATGATAAATCTATTATTTTTTTGTTGCTGGCTTTGCCTTCGCTGCGCTTACCGGCGCTATTGCTACTGGCTTTGCTGGTGTAACTGCTGCCTTTTTAGCCGGCGTGTTAGCTACGGGTTTGGTTTCGGCTTTTACTACAGGCTTTGCCGGTGCAGCTACTGCCTTTTTAACCGGCGTATCCATTACCGATTTAGTTTCGGCTTTTACAGCAGGTTTAACTTCCTTAACTACAGCAAGTTCAGCAACCTTAATTTCTTTAGCTATTTTTTTGGCTAATTTTTTCGAGCCCTTTTCTATCTTTTTGGTAAGTTTCTTTGTTCCTTCGCCCAGTTTACCGGTTATGGCTTTTAGTTCGGTTATAAGGCTGGCTTCAATTTTTGTACGGTTGGCTTTGGTCCCCGTTTTCGCATTTGTTTTTTTCATGGTTTGGCTATTGCTTCAAAGATATATTATCAATACATCAATTCAATATTATCTTTATGTTAAGAAATTAATAACAATTAACATAACCATTTAATATAAAAGGGGTTATGAATTACATCAATTCCTGGTCTTGTTTGGTTTTGT
>Ga0206943_1156_pt1 | contig 16507 bp, 17 predicted proteins | sample Alteio_BWOrgHeat_7_FD_153243 | JGI IMG/M metagenome (GOLD analysis project Ga0206943, IMG submission 153243) | Enriched cells from forest soil in Barre Woods Harvard Forest LTER site, Petersham, Massachusetts, United States -... | ecosystem: Environmental > Terrestrial > Soil > Temperate forest > O... | reverse complement strand
GGTTATTTTAAACCCGCTTTTTATAATCTTATCTAAAATTCCACCGATGTGGCCATTGGCTACAGCATCGGGTTTAATCATTGTAAAAGTTTTATTATTTTCCATTGTCCTGTTAAAATTGCGCAAAAATAGCTTTTTATAAATGAACGATAAAGCTTTTTTAATTATATTATGATGGTTTGTATTTAATTTATTTAGCTTTGCAACTCTTTTTTAAAATTGATGTTAGATACCGCGTCGCTTATTAACCTTTTAGCGCAGCCTCAAAAAATAGTAATTACTACGCATCATAAGCCTGATGGTGATGCTATGGGCTCGTCGTTAGGTTTGTATAATTATTTGATACAGCAGGGCCATCATGCCAGGGTAATTGCACCTACAGATTATCCCGACTTTTTAAGCTGGATGCCCGGTAATGAAGATGTTATTATTTATACCGATCATACCCCAGAGGCTATTGACCTGATCAACAATGCCACCCTAATTTTTTGCCTTGATTTTAACGCGTTAAACCGCATTAATGAAATGGGCGAAGTTGTAAGGGCAAGCGGGGCTTATAAAATAATGATTGACCATCACCTGGAGCCCGAAGATTTTGATGATTACCGTTACTGGAATATTAATGCCTGCGCTACCGCCCAGCTGGTATATGATTTTATTGTTAATGTGCTTAACCATAAAGAACTGGTTAATGCCGATGTTGCCACCTGTTTATACACGGGTATAATGACGGATTCGGCTTCGTTCAGGTTGCCCAATACCACATCGGCCGTACACCGTACCGTAGCTGATCTGATTGACGCTGGTGCTGTAAACTGGCGCATACATGAACTGGTATATAATAGCTCGTCCGAAAGTCGTCTAAGGTTTTTGGGCCATTGTTTAACCAATTGCCTGGAAATACTGCCCGAATTTAATACTGCAATTATTGCGGTTAATAAACAAGATTTAGAAAAATATAACGTTAATACCGGCGATACGGAAGGTATTGTAAACTATGCTTTAACCATTGGCAGCATACGTTTGGCGGCATTTATTGTGGAGCGGAACGATAAAGTGAAACTTTCTTTGCGTTCAAAAGGAGATTTTCCTGCAAATGACATTTGTAAAAAGTATTTTAGCGGCGGCGGACATAGAAATGCCGCAGGCGGGCAATCAACAGATAGCCTGCAACATGTTGTAGATCAATTTAAACTAATTTTACCCGAATATAAAAAACTATTAATACAATAAAAATGAAAAGAAACTTAATGTTTTTAGCGATTGCAACTATAGGCTTAGCAAGTTGTAACGGAGGATTTAAAAAAGGCGATAACGGTATGTTATACAATATACATACTGATAAAAGCGGCCCTAAAATTAAAGATGGCGATTTTATTATAGCCGATCTAACTATAAAAAACGATGCCGATTCGTTATTGATGAGCACTTATGAAAGAGGCATGCCCGTTTCTACAATGGTGCCAAAAGCACAGGCTAAAGGTGATGTAACAGATGGTATATTATTATTGACCGAAGGTGATAGCGCAACTATTAAGGTTTTTGTTGACTCGGTTTACAAAGGAAAACCGCGGCCACAAGGCTTTAAGGGTAAGTACCTGGTTTACGATATAAAAATAGAAAAAGTACTTGCTAAAGGGACTCAAACCGACCAGGTATTCCAAAGTAACATCTCTACCTATATGAAATCACGGTATGATGCGATGAAAAACCAGGAGCCGGCCAAAGTGAAAAAATATATTGATGACAATAAACTAAATGTAACTAAAACACCTACAGGTTTAAATTACGTAATTAATAAACAAGGCACGGGAGCGGTACCAACCGTAGGCGATACCGTGTATGTAAATTACATAGGTAAAACAACTAACGGAAAAGTTTTTGATACCAATATAAAAGAGGAAGCTGTAAAAGCTAAATTGCAAATTAACCCAATGAACCCTTACAAACCTATCTCTTTCCCGGTAGGCCAAAGCAGGGTAATACCAGGTTGGGATCAGGGCTTGTTATTGTTAAATGCAGGCGCTAAAGCTACTTTTGTTATCCCGTCTGACTTGGCTTACCGCGACCAGGGTAATGGCCCTATAGGCCCTTATACACCGCTTGTTTTTGAAGTGGAAATGGTGAAAATTGTACATCCGGACCCTAACGCGCCAAAACCGGTTGCACCGGCAGCACCAACCGCTGCGCAAATGCAACAACTGAGAGAGCAGATGCAGCGTGCCCAGGCAACAAAAAAATAATTTTAAAACAATATACAGCCTCTCCGTTAATGGGGAGGCTTTTTTTATTATGAAGAAATATATAATATACTTATTTATTTGCGCGTTTGCCGTTAAAGCTAACGCCCAGGATGGTTTTCAGCGCACCGCAAGAGGGACCCAATATAAATTACTGACCCATAACACCGGCGAAAGGGTAAAGCTGAACGATATTGTGACCTTTAACGCCGTACAAAAAACCGATAAAGACTCGATACTTTTTAGCTCGTACCAAAAAGGTGCCCCCATGCAAGCTAAGATACAAGCCGAAGGTGACCTGATGGATATATTTCCTTTGCTAACCGCGCAAGACAGTGTGTTGGTGAGGATACCAACCGACTCTATTTTTAAAAACAATGAGCAGCAGCGCCCGGCATTTTTGCCTAAAGGCAGCAATATGTTTTTCACCTTAAAAGTTGTACGGGTACAATCATTAGATGAAGCTATTGCCGAACGAAAAGCACTGGTTGACAAATACGGCGCCGAAGAAGCTGCTAATACAGATAAATATATTGCCGCGCATAAATTATTGCTTAAAACTACCGTTTCGGGTTTAAAATATAGGATCACCAAACCATCGGTTAAACGTAAGCCATTAGCGGGCGATACCGTGTTGGTAAATTATACCGGGCGCACGCTGGATGGCAAAGTTTTTGACTCGAGCGTTGAAGCCGAAGCAAAAAAAGGCGGATTGGATCAACCCGGCCGCCATTATGAGCCTATAAAATTTGCTATAAATGCCGATATGGTTATACCGGGCTGGGATGAAGCCTTTTTATTATTAAATGAAGGCTCAAAAGCACAGTTAATTATCCCTTCCAAATTGGCTTATGGCGAAAAGGGTTATGATAGCATTCAACCATTTACCACCTTGCTTTTTGATGTGGAGCTGGTGAAAATTATCCCCATAAAACATGCTTTGCCAAAACATACCGCAAAAAAACCGGTTGCTAAAAAAACAAGCGCAGCGGCTAAAAAGAGCTAATAAATATTGAATAACTGATTTTCAATGCCGGATGATGAAGTGCTCGCGCCCATTATCCGGCATTTGTTTTTTACTTTTGCCAAATGATACTAACTGATACCCATACCCACCAGTATTATGAAACCGATACGGTAAAACGCACGGTTTTAATGCAGCGTTGCTTTGAAAATGGTATTACCCGCCTTTTTTTGCCCAATGTAGATTTTGTATCGGTATCAAAGGTATTTAGTTTGGTGAGCTCGTTTCCTGCAAATTGCTTCCCTATGCTGGGGCTACACCCGTGTGATGTTAAAGAAAGCTGGGCCGAAGAATTAATAGCCATACAACAAGCCGGGCAGGGCCATAAAATATACGCCGTAGGCGAAATAGGGATAGACCTGTATTGGGATAAAACCAATTTAGACCGGCAGATACAAGCTTTTAAAACACAAATTGCCTGGGCCAAAGAATTAAAACTACCCATAGTTATCCATTGCCGCGAAGCATTTGATGAAGTGTTCGGTGTACTGGAAGAAGCCAAGGACGAAAACCTGCGCGGGATATTTCACTGTTTTACAGGGACGCTTGAGCAGGCTCAAAAAGTTATCGGCCTGGGGTTTTATTTAGGAATAGGCGGTGTGGTTACCTATAAAAATGGCGGATTAGACAAAATTTTACCTCAAATTGATTTAAGCCATATCGTTTTAGAAACAGATTCTCCGTATCTTTCACCCGTTCCGTACAGGGGTAAACCTAACGAAAGTTCGTATTTGATATATGTAGCGCAAAAGGTAGCCGATGTTTTACAGGTAAGCCTTGAAACAGTAGCGGCCATCACTACAGAAAATTCAAAACAAATATTTGGTGTGTGAACACGTTATAAAAGCATTTTAAATAAATAATACAAACCTTATGAGCCAAATATTGATCATATATACCGGAGGGACAATAGGTATGATGACTGATCCGACTACTAAGGTGCTCAGGCCTATCAATTTTGAGCAGATAATGGATAATGTACCCGAGCTTGAAAAGCTGAATTGTAAAATTAAGGTACATTCGTTCGAGGAGATCATCGATTCATCAAACATGAACCCGGCTATCTGGAGCCAGCTGGCAGGGTTAATTGAAACCCATTACGATACCGTTGACGGCTTTGTGATATTGCACGGCTCAGACACGATGGCTTATACCGCATCGGCATTGAGCTTTATGTTGCAAAACCTGGCTAAACCGGTGATATTTACCGGGTCGCAATTGCCTATCAGCGCAATACGTACTGATGCCAAGGAAAACCTGATGACGGCCATTGAAATTGCCAATGCAAAAAAGAATGACAAGGCGCGCGTACCCGAGGTTTGTATCTACTTTGATTATAAATTATTCAGGGGGAACCGGTCGTTCAAATACAATTCGTCCAAGTTTGAAGCATTCCGCTCGCCCAATTACCCTATCCTGGCAGAGTCGGGCGTACACCTGCGCTTTAGTGTAAATGACATCAGGCAGCCAAAAGAGGGGCCGCTTATTGTACACAAAAACCTGGTGAGCGAAGTAGCTGTGCTTAAATTATACCCGGGCATAAGCCCTAAAGTGGTTGAAACCATTTTAAATGCCGATGTACGCGGCATTGTTATGGAAACATTCGGCGCAGGTAATACCACTACCGATGCCTGGTTTATTGATATGCTTAAAAAAGCTGTTGAAAGCGGTAAGGTGATACTGGATATTTCGCAATGTAAAGTAGGCACTGTAGAGCTGGGAAGATATGAAACCAGCCGGTCATTAAAAGATATTGGCATAACTAACGGTTATGATATGACGTTTGAATCGGCAGTTACAAAAATGATGCATTTATTGGGTCAGGTAAAAGACCCAGAGGAGGTTAAGCGTTTACTGGAAACCGACCTGCGCGGCGAGATCACCGTATCTTAATTGTCTGATCCTATGCAAACCGGTAATATGCCGGGATAATGAAGCGGTAAAAGGCGTATCATTAAAAGCCGTAGCAGGTTTAATTATTTGTTTTGAATTTTGTATTTTTGATATATGGAGTCAATAGTGATACATCCCGAAAATGCAGAACAATTAAAAACCGTTAAAGCAGTCTTAAAAGCTTTAAAAGTTCACTTTGAGCCACAGCCCGATACATTGCCACCCCATGTTTTGAAAGGAATAGAAAAAAGTATCCGTCAGTTTGAAAATGGAGAAACCATTTCTTTTGAAGAGTTTAAAACGAAGCACTTTTCTAAAAAATGAGCTTTGAATTAATATTCACACCCGAAGCAGAAGAAACATACGAGGCACTAATTTCCCAACTTCAACAAAGATGGGGAGATCGTTTTGTGATAAAATTTCATGGTAGGGTTTCTAAATCGTTAACCATCATTGAAGCTACGCCTTATCTATATCCTATAGCCAACGAAAATACCGAAATAAGAAAATGCATTCTTCATAAAAACTGTTCCGTGTTTTATAAAGTTTATGACAATGTGGTATTAATTGTTTGGTTTTGGGATAACCGGCAGGACCCACTGGTTACTTTTTAAGGGCTTATTTTTCATCCTGTTTCCACAAAGAACTTAATCAACGCTATTACTTATGAGCTAGTGTATAAGTTTTCCTTAAATCCGAAATTGAACATCCGAAATCCGAAATCAAATCTCCCCTTCCCGTTTCCTGAAAAACCACTCCGCGCTTAACAGAGCCAGGATGAGCACAAACACCCATTTTACATCAATGATGTCGCTGTAATGTTTGTCTTCATAAACCAGTGTTTTGATGTTTTCGTTCTTTTTGATGAGATCGGCAAGGCGGTTAATTTCTGTAGGTTGCAGCATTTCGCCGCCGCTTTCTTTGGCTATTGTTCTTAACAACTGGTGATTGGCAGCGCTTTGGCGCAGTTCTAAATTTAATGGCTTAACTGTTAACTGCCCGGTGGCGGTATAAGCATGATTGCCCAGTATAGTGCCTGCATTGTAGGTATATTCGCCAACCGGCAGCGCGCCGGCGTTTAACTGGTAGTCGGGCCCGTTTTTAGTGAACAGGAAGTTGAAGCTTTTACCCGCTGTGTTTTTCAGTTCAATTTTTACATCAGGCGTATTTACAGGCTCCAGCGCGTCGTTATATAATTCGGCATTGATGAGCACATTTTCGCCTTCATCAAAAACGTTTTTGGCCGGATATACCCTAAACCGCTTGCTGTTGGCATTGGCTGTGAGGTATTGCACCGCCTGGCTAAACAGTTCTTCAACCGCGTGATGGTTGCCATAGCTCTCAAACTCGGAGAGCTGCCAGCGCCAAAGGCCCTCGCCGGTAAGTATGCCTATACGTTTACCATTATCATCGCCGAAGGCCAGCAGGGGATAAGTGGTTTGTACGCTGCCTATTTTTTGCCTTAACAAAACGCCGTTGGTGGCCGATGTGCCGTAGTTGCCAAATGGCGCCAGCAACGGTGGGAACATGGATATCTTTTTCCAGGTTGAATCTGTTAGGTTAAACAAGGTAAAAGCAGTTATGGGTTGTGCAAAAACTTCCTGCATTTCCTGCTGACCGGCGCTTATCTTAATTAATTTTTCCTGGTAGTTTAAGCCCGGCAAATCGGTTTGCGCGCCTGCCATATACCATAAAGGTGTTTTGCTTTTTATCAGATCTTTTAATATGCCAAAACTATTGCCCGATAGCTGGTAGAGTATAGCCAGGCTATAATCGCTTAGTTTTGTGGTAGCAAGGTCGGTTACCAGCCCGGTTTTAACCTCGTAGTTTTTATTGCTTTCAATAGCCTGCCGTATCACGCTGATATCCGGGTGCGGGCCGTCATATAACAATAGTATCTTCTGCTTTATATCCAGCACTTCTAAGTAAATGGTTTCCTCGTTATTTTGAACAGACAACTCATTTTTAATGGGCGAGATGCTGATATTGAACTTGCGGATACCCTTTTTGTCGGCATTCAACTTTATGGTAACCACCTTTTTAAAAGCATCCGAACTTACCGGGATATTTTCGGTATGTACCGGTTTGCCGTCTTCGGTAACATTAAGGCGCATGTTTTCGCCCTTGCTTTGGTAGGCCTCGGCTAAAACCTCTATCTCAAAATCATTGCCTAAAAAAGCGGTTTTATTATAGTTGATATTGCCAATCAGCAGGTCGCGTTTGGGTATGGTATCGCCTAAAGCAATGGTATAAATGTTAGCTTTAAAATTACGCGCCTCATATTGCGGGTCGGCGCCTTGGTTATATAAACCATCGGTAGCTAACACCACCGCGCCTATGTTTTGATTAACAAAGCGATCATTCAACTGGTGCAGCGCTGCGGATATATCGGTTTGCCTGCCATCAAATTTGTTAGTTAGCCCGTCGGCAAGGTCATGGTTAAAATGAAATTCATGTAATTCGTAGCCATCGCCTAAAAGAGTTTTAAGCTTGGAGAGGGCGTTAGCGCCGGTCCCAGCCCCCTCTAAATCTCCTCCGCCAATTGGCGGAGAGACTTTTTTAATCCCTGGGGTCGGGAATAATTTTATTGATTCTGAATTATCCTGGGCTATTAAAATTAATGGCTTTTCGGGTTTATAGCTTACGGATTTTACCAGCGGCGAAACCAATAATAACGCGATAAGGAATACCACCAGCGCGCGTGCGCCGGCAAGTACGTACCTGAAGGTGTTACTTAAATTTACCGGCTGGCGGTACATCAACCAGGCATACAGCAAGCCCAATAGCAGGCACACAGGTGTCCACCATCCTGAAACTGATCCCCAGGTTACTGAAAATAATAGCATATTTTACAGGCGATACGTTTAACGTGGTATGTTAAACGTTCATGTGCAAAATGCAAAAATATTATGAATTTGAATGTAATATGTTTGACGCAAAATTAGGTGGATAAAGCGGGTTGGAACATCCGAAATTCAAAATCATTTAACCTGTCCGCAGTGGACTCACCCCGCCAACGCTACGCTGGGCGACCCTCTCTTCGCTGCGCGCAAAGAGGGTTGGGACAAAATTCGAAATTGAATATCCGAAATTCGAAATCACCTATAGCATTCCACCATCAACAGGTATAACCTGCCCGGTGATGTAGGTGGCCATATCTGATGCCAGGAATACGCAGGCATTTGCTACATCTGCGGTATCGCCGGCGCGTTTAAGCGGGATGGCCTGTGCCCAGCCTTCAACCACTTTAGGGTCGAGGATGTCGGTCATTTCTGTGCGGATAAAGCCCGGGGCCACCACGTTGGTACGGATATTACGCGAACCTAATTCTTTGGCTATTGATTTACTGAAACCGATGATACCGGCTTTTGAAGCGGCATAGTTGGCCTGCCCGGCATTGCCTTGCACACCCACAACCGAACTCATATTAATAAACACGCCATCGCGGTTTTTCATCATAATTTTTGATGCTGCTTTGGTGACGTTGAAAATTGATTTAAGATTCACATTTAAAACCTCATCCCAGTTATCCTCGGTCATGCGCATCAGCAGGCCGTCTTTGGTGATGCCCGCGTTATTCACTACGATATTAAGGGTGCCGAAATCGGCTACGATATCATTGATCAGTTTTTCCGCCTCTTCAAATTTTGATGCATCAGAGCGGTAGCCTTTAACTTTGGTGCCAAAGCTTTGCAGTTCCTGCTCCAGGGCCTGTCCCTTTTCAACAGACGATAAATAGGTAAAAGCCACATTAGCGCCATGCTCGGCAAACTTTTGTGCTATGGTACGGCCTATTCCTTTTGATGCACCGGTGATGAGCGCGGTTTTTCCTTCTAATAATTTCATAATTTAAATATGATTTCGGGCGGTGAAGATAAGGAATTTGGGTGAAATGAGGAAGAAGCTATTATTCAATCATATAAGCAGTACATAGATTAATGTTATATTTGAATGAGGACAATAATATGAACGAATTTTTACATGAGCAAAGCATCAAGCAGAATTAAAAAAAGGAAAAAAGCTAAAGCAACTATTACTGAGATCTGCGAACAGCCCTCAAATTATTTAATCGTACACTATTCCTGCGAGAGTTTCCATGATATAACTGACGGAAGAACGCCCAGAGTAACTTCTGTTGCTGTCAAGTATTTTGATACAGGGCAAACCAAGTCGTTTTCCATTCATAAAGTCGCTGAAATCAAAAAAGTACCATTTAGTATGATATCAGAAAGGTACGATGAGTTAGAGAAAATAATGTTAGATGAATTTTATCAATTTGTAGAGGGCCATAAAAAATCTTTTTGGATTCATTTGAACATGCGTGACATTAACTATGGATTTGAAGCGATAGCACATAGATATTCTGTATTAGAGGGAAATCCAACAAATATTCAAGACAATTTAAAAATTGATATTGGTCGTTTGCTTGTAGATTTATATGGAATAAATTATATTCAACATCCAAGAATCGAGAGTTTATGTAAAAAAAATAATATAACCATGTCTAACTTTTTGACCGGCGCTGAAGAAGCACTGGCATTTACAAATCATGAGTATGTTAAACTCCACCAATCAACTTTAAGAAAAGTAGATAATATTCAAAATATAATAATTAGGGCAAACGAAAATGATTTAAAAACTAATAGCAACTTATTTAAACAATATGGAATAAGCCCACAAAGCATCTTTCAAATTATGCAGGAAAATTGGTTGCTATATCTAATATTTTTTATAATTGGTCTAATTGTTACTAAATTATTCTTCTAATTATTCTACCTCGATACACATAGTTGGATTGAGTTAAATTTAAAATAGTGTTTAATGATTTTAAATATGGCGAAATCGCCACAATTAAAAATACCGGCCTTTAAAGGTTACGAATTCGTTACCTTTAAAGGCCAGGCAGCATTGAACGGTCACATACGGCTATAGATTTCAAGGGCCTTATTTCAGGACGAGTCATATTCCCATAATTCCCAAATCTTATTACATTTGCCCATGAACTTTTCGCCCGAAATTGAAGAACGCCTGGCCCGTTTACAGGAAAAATATGAAGCCATGGGGCAGGATATGCCCTCATACCTCGACGGTTTACTACATGCCGATTTTTTAACTTATTGGGATTATATACACCTGGATACGCTGTTAAGCCTGCAAAATCCCAAAACACCGTTCCCGGATGAGAAGATATTTATTTGCTACCACCAGATAACCGAACTGTATTTTAAACTGGTGCTGCACGAGTGCGAACAAATAACCGCCGCGCAGCCACTAACCGCCGCATTTTTTACAGCGCGGTTAAAACGTATTAACCGCTATTTCGGGGCGCTTACCCAATCATTTGAGATCATGGTTGACGGGATGGAGAAAGAACAGTTTTTAAATTTCAGGATGTCATTACTGCCGGCAAGCGGTTTTCAATCGGGGCAATACCGGATGATCGAGATCTATGCCACCGACCTGGTTAACTTGGTAGTGAAAGATAAACGGGACGAGTTGAAAAACGCCACCATTGAAGACCAGTTTGAATACCTTTACTGGAAATTTGGCGCTACCGAACTGTCAACCGGCAAAAAAACCTTAACCCTAAAACAGTTTGAAAAAAAATACGCCAAAATATTTATTGAACTGGCTAAAGCCAGCACAGGGCATAATTTTTACGCGTTATATAATCAATTCAAATCCGCGTCAAAAGCTACCCCCGAACTGGAGCATGAGCTGCGGCAATTGGATGTTAATGTAAATGTTAACTGGCCGCTGTCGCATTATAAATCGGCGGTGCGCTACTTAAACCGAGAACCCGAAGAAATAAAAGCTACCGGCGGCACCAACTGGCAAAAGTACCTGCCTCCGCGTTTCCAGAAACGTATTTTTTACCCATCCTTATGGAGCGCCGAAGAAATTGAAAACTGGGGCAAGGCTTGGGTGGATAGTGTGTTGAAAGAGGGGTGAATCTTGTTGACATAGCTAAGCCAGGTAAGCCCCATTATTAATACTATTAAGAAATAGAAAAATTAATATGCATTATTTACATGAGATAAAACAAATACTCGAAACGGCACGGCGGAAAACATACCAGGCTATTAATTCGGCAATGGTTGAAGCCTATTGGGAAATAGGGAAGAGAATTGTTTTAGAAGAACAAAATGGAAAAGAACGGGCAAACTACGGCGAGGAGGTTTTAAAGGAATTATCGAAAAGCCTAACAATCGAATTTGGTAAGGGGTTTTCGTATGCCAACTTGTACAATATGAGGCAATTCTTTACTATTTATCCTCAGGATGAAATATTCTACACAGTGTGTAGAAATTTGAGTTGGAGCCATAACCGGTAATCATGCGTATTGATGACTCAAAAGCAAGATTGTATTATTTGAAAGAAGCCGCCGAACAACAATGGAGTGTGAGGGCCCTTGAAAGGAATATAAATACTCTTTACTATCAACGGTTACTTTCTACACAAAATACAACACCCGAAATAGCTCTGGCAAAAGATAGTCAGACCCCCGATATCCGTTATTTTATTAAAGACCCCTATGTTTTCGAGTTTTTAAATATACCCGAGCCAAATAGTTTTTCAGAGCAAAAAGTAGAAACAACCCTCATTGAAAACCTACAAAAGTTTTTAATGGAATTAGGTAAAGGCTTTTCGTTTGTTGGCAGGCAGTACCGTATAAGTACTGAAACGGAGCATTTTTATGTCGATTTGGTTTTTTACAATTATATCTTAAAATGTTTTGTTCTTTTTGATTTAAAAATCGGAAAACTTACCCACCAGGATATTGGGCAAATGGATATGTATCGCCGACTGTTTGATGACTTAAAGAAGCCCGAAGGCGATTTGCCAACTATTGGTATAATTTTGTGTACTGAAAAAAGCGAAACTGTAGTAAAATATTCGATAATGAACGATACCCCACAACTGTTCGCCACAAAATATATGCCTTATCTACCTACCGAACAAGAGCTGATTGATGAAATAGAAAACGAAAAACTACGATTTAATCTTTTGAAAGATTAGTATCGCAAACCCCACCATTACTAATAAACCTGCGCCAATGGCCCATCTTTAATTACTAAGGTTGACCACCCGGGTTTTGATCCCGATAAGATATGAGCGATAAATTTTCCGCGCAAGGTTATGCTGACTTCTATCAACCCGTCGGTAAGTGATTCATTCCATTCGCACCTTACTTCGTTTTTATTTGTAATAGGAGCTATCGAAGCCTCATTTTTTAGATATTCTGTGGGGTTTAACCACGGCATTTGTTGATTGTTCCAATCTGCCTGTTTCATTGCCTCCTGGTGATTATAAAGCCATACATCGCCTATAATATCTCCATACTCCATTAAATAAGCATAAGCAACACGGCCATCATCCTCAATTATCAACGAATAGTTGGAGTCCAATTCGCAGGGAACTTCTATAAAAAAACCTTGCATATCAATTAAACTATCCCCGCCATATCCCTATATTCTTGTTGTAAAGCCAGCAAACACTCAGCACACATACAACCTTCATAGTTCTCGCTTATGTATTGCACCTCATTCAAATTTAACTGCACAACGCTGCACTGGCATTTGGTGTAAGAATTAGCTTTACATTCAATGCGTTTGCCGCAACGTTCGCAGGAGATGAGTTCGTGTTTGGTCATTTTAGTCGATGGTCCATGGTCGATAGTCCATAGTAAGGTTAAATACCCGCTAAACAAATATAATGCAAAAAGACCATAGCAGCTGTCAATTGAATAACAACAACTATGGTCTATCGTCCATTAACTATGGACTGTTCTGCTTACGCAGAACAAGTAACGCAGCCTTCTTCCATTGAGCAAGTTGGGCCGGCTGGTATTTCGTCGGCTACCTGGCTTACTATTTCAGGTATTACTGCGTCCATGTTTTTACCGCCCTGGTTCTCAACTGTAAACTTAACCGCTTGTGATGCTGCTTGTGTACGCAGGTAGTACATGCCGGTTTTTAAGCCTTTCTTCCAGGCGTAGAAATGCATGGAGGTTAGTTTAGAAGCATTTGGCGAGTTGATAAACAAGTTTAATGATTGCGACTGGCAGATATAAGCGCCACGGTCGGCAGCCATGTCTATAATGTCGCGCATTTTGATCTCCCAAACGGTTTTGTACAGATCTTTTAATTCTTTCGGGATTTCAGCGATATCCTGTATTGAGCCATTGGCAGTGATGATCTTATCCTTCATGTTATTATCCCACATACCGCGGTTTACTAAATCACGTAACAGGTGTTTGTTCACAATGATAAACTCGCCGCTTAATACCCTGCGGGTGTAAATGTTTGAGGTATAAGGCTCAAAACATTCGTTGTTACCTAATATTTGCGAAGTAGAAGCTGTAGGCATTGGCGCAACCAATAAAGAGTTACGCACACCGTGGTTCATTACATCTAAACGCAGGTTTTCCCAATCCCAACGGCCGCTATCCGGTTTTACCTTCCAAAGATCAAATTGGAACTGCCCTTTTGATAATGGCGACCCTTTAAATGTTTCATAAGGGCCTTCTTTTATCGCCATATCTTTTGAAGCGGTCATGGCAGCAAAGTAGATGGTTTCAAATATCTCTTTGTTCAATTTCTTGGCCTCTTTGCTTTCAAAAGGTAAGCGCAACAGGATAAAGGCATCGGCCAGTCCCTGTACACCTAAGCCGATAGGACGGTGGCGCATGTTGGAGTTTCGCGCCTCTTCAACCGGGTAATAGTTTTGGTCAATAACCTTGTTCAAATTCAATGCAACCTGGTAAGTAACCTCGTATAATTTATCATGGTCAAAAGCACCGTTTATTACATAACGCGGCAATGCCAATGAGGCCAGGTTACAAACGGCTATTTCATCTTTCGAGGTGTATTCAATGATCTCGGTACATAAGTTTGAACTTTTAATGGTACCTAAATTTTGCTGGTTCGATTTTCCGTTGGCAGCATCTTTATACAGTAAGTAAGGTGTGCCGGTTTCTACCTGGGCATCCAGTACCGCGAACCATAATTCCTGTGCTTTTACCACTTTGCGGGCGCGGCCCTCCTGTTCGTATTTGGTATATAACGCCTCAAATTCTTTTCCCCAGCAATCAGCCAATCCCGGTGCTTCATGTGGGCAGAACAGGCTCCAGTCACCGTTTGCTTCTACACGCTGCATAAACAGGTCAGATACCCAAAGGGCATAAAACAGGTCGCGGGCGCGCATTTCTTCCTTACCGTGATTTTTGCGGAGGTCTAAAAATTCAAATATATCCGCGTGCCATGGCTCTAAATAAATAGCGAAGGCGCCTTTGCGTTTACCGCCGCCCTGGTCAACATAACGGGCGGTATCATTAAATACGCGCAGCATAGGGATAATGCCATTGCTGGTGCCGTTTGTACCGCTGATATATGAACCTGTAGCCCTTACATTATGGATGCTTAAACCAATACCACCAGCACTTTGCGAAATTTTAGCCGTTTGTTTTAACGTATCATAGATGCCTTCAATGCTGTCATCCTTCATAGTTAGCAAAAAGCATGATGACATTTGCGGTTTTGGTGTGCCCGAGTTGAACAGGGTAGGCGTAGCGTGGGTAAACCAGCGCTCGCTCATTAAATTATAAGTTTTAATGGCGCTGTCAATATCTTCTTTATGGATACCAACAGACACGCGCATAAACAAATGCTGCGGGCGCTCGGCTATTTTACCATCCAGTTTTAAAAGGTATGATTTTTCGAGTGTTTTAAAGCCGAAGTAGTCAAAGCCAAAGTCGCGGTCATAAATGATACTGCTGTCGAGTATCTCGGCATTTTTTTCAATTATATCCCAAACATCGTCGGCCAATAAAGAGGCGTTTTTACCTGTTTTAGGGTCGATATAATTGTATAGTAACTTCATCGTTTCAGAAAACGACTTGATGGTATTTTTATGCAGGTTAGAAACGGCGATACGCGAAGCCAGCAAAGCATAATCAGGGTGCTTGGTGGTTAATGATGCAGCAGTTTCGGCAGCCAGGTTATCCAGCTCAGACGTCGTGACCCCATCAAACAAACCTTCAATAACCTTTTTGGCCACATCAATAGCATCAACCAATGCTGGGTTTAAACCGTAGCACAGCTTTTCAATGCGTGCGGTGATCTTGTCGAACTTTACAGTTTCTTGTTTTCCGTCTCTTTTTACTACGTACATATTATTTGGTATTAAGGGTATTTAATAACCGGTATCAAGTAGTGCAACTTTAGCCGGTGGTTTTAATTTATTATTATTTTGTCTGAACCTTGGTTTGCGGGATTAAAGGTTTACAACTAATCTTTAATCTTCAACCGCTAATCTTTTATCTAAAAGTCCTCATCTAATGAAAACGATTTGCTTTCCTGCGTATTTAATACCCCGCTTTTTTGGTAGTCACCAACCCTTTTTTCAAAGAAATTGGTTTTGCCTTGCAGGGATATCATTTCCATAAAGTCGAAAGGATTGCTAACGTTATAAACTTTATCATAGCCTAATTCGCCCAGCCACCTGTCGGCCACAAACTCAATGTATTGGCTCATCAGCTTGGCATTCATGCCTATTAAACTAACCGGAAGTGCATCGCTGATAAATTCTTTTTCAATTTCAACAGCGTCGGTAATAATGGCGGTTGCTGCCTTTTTAGACAGCTTTTTATCCAGCATACGGTACAGCAGGCAGGCAAATTCGCAGTGCATACCTTCATCGCGCGATATTAACTCGTTACTAAAGGTTAAACCCGGCATTAACCCGCGTTTTTTTAACCAAAAAAGGGAGCAAAAGCTACCCGAAAAGAAAATACCTTCCACCGCTGCAAAAGCTATCAGGCGCTCGGCAAAGCTGCCATTGTTTATCCAGCGTAAAGCCCATTGTGCCTTTTTGCCTACGCATGGCACCGTTTCAATAGCATGGAACAAACGGTCCTTTTCGGCAGGGTCCTTTATATATGTGTCAATTAATAAAGCGTACGTTTCTGAGTGGATATTCTCCATCATGATCTGGAAACCGTAAAAACATCTTGCCTCGGGTAACTGCACCTCGCTCATAAAATTTACGGCCAGGTTCTCGTTCACTATGCCATCGCTTGCCGCGAAAAATGCCAGTATATGCGATATAAAATGACGCTCGCCATCATTCATGTTTTCCCAATGCTTCATGTCGTCCGAAAGATCTATCTCCTCGGCCGTCCAAAAGCTGGCTTCACACTTTTTGTACATCTCCCAAATGGCGGGGTACTTAATAGGGAGAATAACAAAGCGGTCTTTGTTTTCTTTGAGTAATAGTTCGGTTTCCTTCTCCATGCGCTTTTCAAATTAAATGTACTTTCAACAAACCACCAATGGGCAAAAAAAATCAG